>OBJA01000839.1_pt1 | contig 24476 bp, 24 predicted proteins | sample 1519751 | NCBI WGS metagenome assembly OBJA01 (sample SAMEA3881238, study PRJEB22517) | soil metagenome | biome: lake sediment; feature: soda lake sediment; material: sediment, water from around vicinity | place: India | collected 2013-12-23 | depth 3 m
TTTGCCTTAATCTTCAATATTTTACATCAACCTGAACTTAAAAAATTACGTCGAATTCACGTTAAATAGAATTGTGTACCTTAAACTGAATAACTATTATTTTACATGAATACGAGCATAAAACATATCACAACGTATGTGCAACAGGTGAAAACAATTGTATGTGTTGTGCTTGTTATTTCACTGGCAGGTACTTCCTGTGCTTCTCGAAAATTTACTGCATTACCAACGCAAGAAATAAATAAAAAAATTAGGTTTGATGTAACTATTGTTGGTCCTGCAGAATTACTCTATTTTGTATATCCATACCCTGACAGCCACACAGTTCATATAGACTGGAAAGAACTTCGCAAGCAAAATCAGTATAAAATTACCCTTACCCATACGAATCTTAAAGATGATTCTATTGCTGCATACAAATATGTGGTATATGCCAAATTTGATGGAGTACATTGGAATATTTCTAAAATTCTTCGTGCTCATCGTTGTAGGGAAGGGAGAGGGAATACTCGATGGAATAAAAATCCTTGTCTGTAGGATTTGGGTGCATACGAAGGCAAAAGCATCATATTTTCAAATTCATTTTTCAAAAAAAAACTGTACTTTTGATTTTTATTTTTCACAAATAGATACATGTAGATATGAATTTAAATCCACTTACAGCAATATCTCCTATTGATGGCAGATATAGAAATAAAACCGAGTCGCTTGATGTATATTTTTCTGAATTTGCTCTTATAAAATATCGTGTTTTGGTTGAAATAGAATATTTTATTCTTTTAAGTAAAACCGTTCCGCAATTATCCTCGGTTGATTCTTCGGTGTTTCCAAAACTCAAAGAAATATATACTCAATTTTCTGAGGCAGATGCTCAACACATTAAGGAAATTGAACAGACAACAAATCATGATGTAAAAGCCGTAGAATATTTTATAAAAGAAAAATTTGATGTTCTGGGATTACAAGATTATAAGGAATTTATTCATTTTGGATTAACGTCTCAGGATATTAATAATACGGCGGTTCCTTTATCTATAAAAGATGCCGTTCATACTATCATATTACCGCTATTAGAACTCATTATTGCAAAACTTACCGAATATTCTCAAACTTGGTCTCAGATTGCATTATTAGCTCGAACGCACGGTCAACCGGCCTCGCCTACACGATTAGGAAAAGAAATTGCAGTGTTTGTTGAGCGTTTACAGGTGCAAAAAGAACAGCTTATTGCTATTCCGTATTCTGCAAAATTTGGTGGTGCAACAGGAAATTTTAATGCTCACCACGTGGCATATCCTGAAATAGATTGGGTACAATTTGGAAATACCTTTGTTAATTCTACGCTCGGATTGCATCGTTCACAAACAACTACGCAAATAGAACATTATGACAATATTGCGGCATTATGCGATGCTTCAAAACGTATTAACACTATTTTAATAGATTTAGCGCGAGACTTTTGGACATATATTTCAATGGATTATTTTAAGCAAAAAATTAAAAAAGATGAGGTTGGCTCTTCTGCTATGCCGCATAAAGTAAATCCTATTGATTTTGAAAATGCCGAAGGAAATTTTGGTATTGCAAATGCAATTTTTGAACATTTAGCGGCAAAATTACCAATTTCTCGTTTACAAAGAGACCTAACGGACTCTACTGTTATGCGTAACATTGGTGTTCCTTTCGGACATATGCTTATTGCGTTACAGTCATTACAAAAGGGCTTAGGAAAAGTAATTCTTCATGAGCAAGTTCTTTCTGCTGATTTAGAAAAAAATTGGGCTGTTGTTGCCGAAGGAATCCAAACTATTTTACGACGAGAGGGATATCCAAACCCGTATGAGTGTTTAAAAGATTTAACGCGAACAAATTCGGTAATTACCGGAGAATCTATTGCTCGTTTTATTGATACGCTCTCGGTGAGTGAATCTGTAAAACAAGAACTAAAAGCAATTACACCTTGGAATTACACCGGAGTATAAGCTTATGAATATTTTTTTTTCTGATATCATCCAACATTCAAATATTGTATTACCTGAGGATGAGTCTCGACACTGTATAAAGGTGCTCAGGCACTCAAAAGGAGATATCATTAATTGCATTGATGGTAAAGGAAATTTATATGAGGCAGAAATTATTGAAATTACAAAAAAACACTGCATTGCTCACATACTATCTCAAACAGAACAGTATGGTGTTTTTCCATATACGGTTCGTATTGCGGTAGCTCCAACCAAAAACATTGACCGTTTTGAGTTTTTTGTAGAAAAAGCGGTTGAATTAGGCGTGAGTGAAATTATCCCCTTACTCTGTGAGCATTCTGAACGGAAAATTGTTAAACCAGACCGTTTGGAAAAAATTATTCTCTCTGCTATGAAGCAATCCCATAAAGCACAAAGACCGCTATTGAGAGACATTACTCCTTTTTCTAAATTGATTACTGAAGATTTTGCGGGAATTAGATGTATTGCTCATTGTGAAACTTCACAACAAAGAACTTCGCTCACATCTTTTAAGAGACCACAAGAATCTACTATTATTATTGGCCCCGAAGGAGATTTTTCTCCTGATGAAATTTCTGCAGCTCTTGCAAAAGGATGGACACCGATACATTTAGGAGAAAGTCGTTTACGAACAGAAACTGCTGCTATTGCTGCAATTCAGAGTATTCATGTTTTATGGTGGTAAGCTTATCGTACACCTAATAATTGCACCCGTAAAATAACGGAGGTGCAAGGTGGTATTGGGTCTTCGCCTTCTCGTCCGGCAGCTAAATCAGAGGGGAGAATCATGGTGGCAAGTCCGCCAACTTTCATTAAAGAAACACCTTCTCGTAAGCCCGGCCACACAAACTCATCTTGCATTCTAAATGAAAGCGGATTTTGAGAACGAACCGTTGAATACAATAACTGTCCGTCTAAATATGACACAGAATAATGAATTAACACTTCGGAGTTCATACTTGGCTTAACGCCGGACCCCTCACGCTCTTCTATATAATATAATCCGGTTTTTGTAGGTATCGCATCAGGATAATTACTTGCAATAAATTCCTCTAATCTAAATTGCTCTTGCTCGGCAAGTTCTAATAATATTTTATCAGCTTCTGATAAAAACTCATCTTGATCAAATATTTTATCTAATCGAATTTCAAAACGTAACATGTCTCCTTTAGTAACCCCTTTGGGTAAGTGATCCGGTTTGTGAGATGAGAAAAAATGCTCTGCATCAAGTTTAAAGGTAATACTATCACCCTCTGTCATCATAGCATATGCATGAAAGATTGAAGGAATTGAATCTGTTGGGTGAATAAATTCTTGAATAAACCGAGGTGATATCATTCTTGAATCAAACATAAGAGAATCGTGCTCATTATAATAGGCAATCCGCAATAAAAGTCGGTCGCCCGGAACGGGTATTTGTGTTTGTTCTGAACGAACTCTATATATGTATAATAAGCCATCCTCTGTTTCTTGAAACAATTCTTGTTTCTGACGAGAACACGAAAGAGCAACAACAACAAAACTTATAAGTATCGCAAGGTTTATTTTCATGATGTTCAAAGAGTAAAAAATAATAACAAAGAACCGTTTTATATTACCTAATATATATTAGCGTTTATTATACATTTCGTTATAATACTTTGCATAATCTCCGGAAACAACACGCTCTAACCATGTTTCATTTTCAAGATACCAATCTACGGTTAACTCAATGCCTTCTTCAAAAGTAACAGAAGGTTTCCATCCTAATTCGTTCATTAATTTTGACGAATCAATAGCATATCGTAAATCATGACCAGCTCTATCGGTAACATACGTAATTAATGATGCAGACTCACCTTCTTTTCTGCCAAGTTTTGCATCCATTACAGCACAAAGTTTTCGCACTAAATCAATATTTGTCCACTCATTATTTCCTCCAATATTATAGGTTTCTCCAAGCTTACCGGAGTGAAAAATAACATCAATAGCACGTGCATGGTCTAGTACATATAACCAATCGCGTACGTTTTCTCCTTTTCCGTAAATTGGAAGAGGTTTTTTATGTTTAATATTATTAATACAAAGAGGAATAAGCTTTTCGGGAAAATGATTCGGTCCATAATTATTAGAACAATTACTTATTACCACCGGCAAGTTATAGGTATTATAATATGCTCGCACAAAATGGTCTGAACTCGCTTTTGAAGCAGAGTAAGGACTTTTGGGGTCATAGGGAGTATCTTCGGTAAAATATCCTCCATTATCTAATGAGCCATATACCTCATCGGTAGAAACATGATAAAATCGTTTTCCATCGGCATTAGAGTTCCATATCTTTTTTGCTGCATTTAGTAATACCATTGTTCCAAACACATTTGTTTTCACAAATGCTCCGGGGTCGGTAATTGAACGGTCTACATGAGATTCTGCCGCGAGATGAATTACTCCGTCAAACATATATTTTGCAAATAAAGCATCAATAAAATCAGCATCTGTGATATCACCATGTTCAAATATATAGTTTGGTACATCTGCAACATCTTGTAAATTTTCAAGATTTCCTGCATAGGTAAGCGCATCAAGATTTACAATGTTATATTCAGGATATTCAGTCACAAATCTCCTAACCACATGTGAACCAATAAATCCGGCACCTCCGGTAATCAAAATAGTTTTTTTACTCATATATAATTTTTTTGCAAAAATGGATAATTTATTATAAATGGCAGCATAGTCTTACGCTAAAAATCATAATAGGCATTATACAAGGATGTTCTAAATGCTATGAAATACATAAACTGGTTTTTGTCGCCTAAGATTGACGATTGCGAACGATGACTAATGCCAGCCGCAAGATTCATATTGTTTTTAGGATTAATCAGATACGATATCATGAGATCTTTGTACCACACGGTATTTGATACTGCATATTTTGCAGTAATATTTCCGTGCTCCAAGGTTCGAGTTTGATATAATTTAAAAATATCGTTTCCATAGTTAACCCCCGCAGTATCTTGTCCGAATACCAAATATTGAACTTTGCCTTCAAAAGATAATCGCTTATATCGATATCGAAGAAAAGAAACAGATTCATAAAAATTAGCACCTCGAGGATGAGCAAGTGGCTGTAATGCATGTCCATACTGTTGCGAAGGCATAAAATGAGAGTACATAAACGGACGAACATAATTGTATTCTGTTTGAAAGTCCAGATTTTTTATGCCCGCAGCATTGAATGTTTTATATCCAAGTTGATACACATATTTATTTCCCCACCATTGGTTACGAGCACGCATTTCTTCGAGTTTAAATTCAGTAATTCCAACTTGACCATAGAATATATGATTTTTGAAGAGTGTTAGTTTTCCGGTAACACCAATAGTTACATTATCCGGTGAGCCAATATGAAATTCTACCGGTCTTAAAAAAATTACCGGATTTAGATAATGAAACTCAAATCCTCTATAATTACCAAGTGTATCTTCATTACCCCAAATAATTGTTTCAAACAAACCAAGATTAAGCCATTCAGTAACCGACCAATCTAAATAATGCATTACATTCCATTTAATAGGATTTCGTTCATTTGGCACCACGGGATCATGAAAATACATTTGTTGCGACCACATATTAACATATTTGATATTCCAAATATCAGTGGTAATTTTAAAATACGGGAAAGCTTTTGCATTATCTGACCATAATAATGAACGGTAGCCATCACCTAAAAATAGTTTACCATGCCCCAGTTGAAAATCAAAAATATCAGAAGGAGTATATGAAATATATGATTCCGCAAAGCCATAATCTAAGGCACCCATATCTCGAAAGGGCTTTGCTCCTGATATTTGTCCGGGAACGGTATTGCCCCCAATTTCATCAATACGATCTTGACGATAATCATTAAACAAAGATTGAATTTCATAAAATGATGTTGCAAAAAATACGGTATTAGTAATATCTCCGGCAATATGAAATCCGCGAGCATTTACCCAACTGTTAGTTGTATCATTAAATTGACCACCCCATTCAAAATTTCCTGCCGGATTAACCGTGAAATTAAAATTCTCTGACCTGTATTCAAAAACATGATTGTGTAATACGTGATTAAGATGCCGATTTGCAACCTGCTTTTCAAATAAGGTGTCTATACTCACAATTTTTGAAACATCACGCATGTTAAATGGTTTTACCGAGGTATGAAATCTGTGTTGAGATTCATACACATATCGGTCGAACGGACGGTATGAGTGATTTTGAAAAGGAGAATTTTGAGCAGAAAGGAAACTGTACAGAAACACAAAAAATACAGTTGGGAAAAGACGTTTACAAAAATTCATACCGCTATACTGATTAAAATTCCATACAAAGATAAAACTTTATATAAATATTCACTGCCGTGAGAAATAATGTTGCATGTACTCATTGAATTTTTCGATGATATTATAATCATATCGCCGTTATAATAATGACGCCGCCTTCGGGGCTTGGGTTCCGTCATCAATTATATCTTCTATAATAATGCCGCCCATTCTGGGCTATAATAATGACGCCCATTCTGGGCTGAATGCGGTTGAAATAAGACCTTTCTGTATTTCAATATTTTTCACAATCGCACAACAAAAAATCATCTTCCACAATGCAAACCCCGAAGGGGTGAAATGATTATAGGGGTGAAATGATTATAAAATATCGCCCGTCCCGGGTTTTGATTACCGTCGCAGATTATAACACCATTATTTTTTCAAAAAATTCCCAAAAAATTTGAATTGAAAAAAAAATAATAATAGATTTGCAATAACAATTTGATTAAAAATGAAATTATTTACTGTCATAGTGCTTGTCGTGGTAGTCATTCCAAATCGGAAGTGAGAGAATAAGCATGTGACGTATAATATTTTTAAAAATAGTAAGCAGCATTCTCTCATGAGTTTGCTGCTTTTTTTATGATAAAAATGTACATTTGTCAACTTTTAAGATATGCAGTATCTGCATTTTATAAATTATAACACGTAAAAATTTAAAAATATGGGATTTCCACTTCGAAGTGCAACGTCAACACAAGGACGATTAATGGCAGGAGCACGAAGCTTATGGCGTGCTAATGGTATGAAAGAAGAACAAATTGGTAAACCAATTATTGCTATTGCAAATTCATTTACGCAATTTGTACCGGGTCATGTTCATTTGCATCATATTGGACAAAAGGTGAAACAAATAATTGAATCTCATGGCTGTTTTGCTGCAGAATTTAATACGATAGCTATAGATGATGGTATTGCTATGGGACATGAAGGTATGTTATATTCTTTACCGTCTCGCGAAGTTATTGCCGATAGTGTAGAGTTTATGTGTAATGCTCATTGTGTTGATGCATTAGTGTGTATAAGCAACTGCGATAAAATTACTCCGGGAATGCTTATGGCTGCTATGCGTTTAAATATTCCTACAATATTTGTATCTGGTGGTCCAATGGAAGCCGGTGAGGTTGGCGACGAAAAATTAGATTTAGTTGACTCAATGGTAATGGCATTAGATTCAGAAGTGTCTGATTCAAAACTTGATGCTGTTGAGAAAAATGCTTGCCCAACCTGTGGTTCTTGTTCGGGTATGTTTACCGCAAATTCTATGAACTGCTTAAATGAGGCACTCGGAATGGCACTCCCCGGAAACGGAACTATTGTGGCTACGCATGCTAATAGAACAAAACTTTTTGAAAAAGCAGCTGAGCAAATCGTGAAAATTACAAAGCAATATTATTTTGAAGGAGACACCTCGGTTCTCCCTCGTTCAATAGCTACCCGTGCTGCATTTATGAATGCCATGATGCTTGATATTGCAATGGGAGGTTCAACTAATACGGTACTTCATCTTCTTGCAATCGCACATGAAGCACAGGTTCCGTTTAGCATGAAAGATATGGATGAGCTTTCTCGTATTATTCCGTGTATTTGCAAAGTTGCTCCAAACACAAAAGATTATCATATAGAAGATGTGAATCGTGCCGGTGGTATTATCGGTATTTTAGGAGAACTCGACAGAAAAGGGCTGCTCGACACATCGGTAAGTCGTGCAGACGGATTAACATTACAACAAGCTCTCGACACATACGATATTGTTCGTCCAACAGCCGATGCTGAAGCAATTCAAATTTACAAAAGTGCTCCGGGACGTAAACCAAACTTAGTAATGGGATCGCAGCAATCTATGTATAAGGAGTTTGACACCGACCGCAAACATGGTTGTATTAGAAGTGTAGAACATGCATATACCCAAGATGGCGGACTTGCAATTTTATTCGGAAACATTGCAGAAAACGGTTGTATTGTTAAAACTGCGGGAGTTGACGAATCAATCTTTAAATTTGAAGGTACGGCTCGCGTATTCCACTCGCAAGACGCAGCAGTTGATGCAATTGTAAAAGGATTTATTAAAGCCGGTGATGTAGTAGTAATTGTATATGAAGGTCCAAAAGGTGGTCCGGGAATGCAAGAAATGCTCTACCCTACTTCATATTTAAAATCAATGCATTTAGGTAAAGCCTGTGCATTAATTACCGACGGTAGATTTTCCGGAGGCACATCCGGCTTGTCGGTTGGACATGTATCTCCTGAAGCAGCAAGCGGCGGAGCTATTGGACTTGTAAAAGATGGTGATAGTATCGTATTTGATATACCTAATAGAACGGTACAGGTAAAACTTACTGATGCAGAACTTGCAGAACGAAGAAAACAAGAAGAAGCAAAAGGAGACAAGGCATTTAAACCAAATAGAACACGAAATGTATCTACCGCACTTAAAGTATATGCACAAAATGTATCTTCTGCGGATTTAGGAGCAATACGAATAATAGAATAAGCATTAAAAATCAGAGTAATGAGAATGTCAAAACGATTTGATGCGTTTGTAACATGGGCATCAGGTATTAAACTTCCGGTTAACAAAAAAATTCTTGACCAAATGGCAGCGTGGTCGCAAAACATGAATGTTAAGGTAAATAAATCTGCCTTATTGTCGTGGCGTGTCTTAGAGACTAATACTATGTTTGCCGATAGAATTTCGGATGTTCCAAAATCATTTATTCGCGAAATTTTAAAAGTTGCTATTTCTCCTAATATTATTTCATTTGCGGGCGGACTACCAAATAGAGAATTATTCCCTGTTCAGGAATTACAAACTGCTTCTAATACCGTGTTCGAAACTTCCGGTAAAGAAGCATTGCAATATAGTAATACCGAAGGGTACATGCCTTTACGTGAATTTATATCTAACAGATATAGAGAAACAAAGGGATTAGATATTCCCCCAAAGAATATTCTTATAACTACCGGTTCTCAACAAGGATTAGATTTGCTTGCTAAAACCTTTATGAATGAAAAAGACCGGGTAATTATTGAAAAACCGGGATATTTAGGTGCTATTCAATTGTTTTCTATCTATAAAGCTCGTTTTTCTACGGTGTTATTAGAACAAGATGGAATTAATTTAGAAGAACTTACAAAAGCATCGGCTCTCCGTAACACAAAACTTATGTATACGGTTCCTAATTTCCAAAATCCAACGGGAATAACATACTCAAATGAAAAACGAGAGCAAATAGCTGAAATTCTCAGAGGGAAACCTCTTATGCTTATTGAAGATGATCCTTATGGTGATTTACGATATTCGGGTGTACAGCAATCTTCGTTTATGCATTATTTGCCCGAACAAACTATTTTGCTCGGTTCATTTTCTAAAACCGTTGTTCCTGCATTTAGAACAGGATGGATTGTTGCTCCTGATGAAATAATGGAGAAATTAATTATTGCAAAACAAGCATCTGATTTACACACAAACTTTTTCACTCAAAAGTTACTTGCTGAGTATCTCACTAATAATGATTTAAATCTCCATATTTCAAAAATAAAAGAGGTATATGGCACACAATGTTTGGCCATGATTGATAGTATGAAAAGACATTTTCCCGAAGAAGTTCAGTATACCTTGCCCGAAGGCGGTATGTTTTTATGGGTTACTTTGCCATATGGCATTTCGGCTATGAGTCTTTTTCAAAAAGCAATTCTGAAAGATGTTGCATTTGTGCCGGGAGATCCTTTTTATACAAATACGAAAGAAACTATATCAACCTTTCGTCTAAATTTCTCATGCGTTGACGAAGCAACCATAGAAAAAGGAATTGCTCGTTTGGGTGAAACAATTAAAGAGTATATACAAGAATGCAAAGAACAAAAATCATAATACATGTCTAATTAAAATATTTCAGATGATACAGTATCAGATTTTTCGAGTCGTCGTGTAATGAAATCACGAAATAAATAACAAAAAATGTAAACTAGATTTTTAATATAATTATGAATAAGAAAACTGAACATATTACCGGCTCTGAGGCCTTGTTAAAAATATTAATAGAAGAAGGTGTAGATACCATTTTCGGGTATCCGGGAGGAGCAATTATGCCAATATACGACAGATTGTATGATTTTGGCGATAGATTAACACATATCCTTACTCGTCACGAACAAGGTGCGGTACATGCAGCACAAGGATATGCCCGAGCAACGGGAAAAGTAGGCGTGTGCTTTGCAACATCCGGTCCGGGAGCAACAAACCTTACAACCGGTATTGCCGATGCAATGTTAGATTCAACCCCACTTGTTGCAATTACGGCACAAGTTGTTTCTCCATTGTTAGGAACAGATGCATTTCAAGAAATTGATGTAATTGGAATTACCATGCCTATTACAAAATGGAATTTTCAAGTTACCTCTGCCGATGAAATTCCTGAGGCACTTGCAAAAGCATTTTATCTTGCACAAACCGGACGTCCGGGACCCGTTTTAATTGACATTACCAAAGATGCTCAAATTAACACACTTGATTTTTCGTATGAAAAATGCACATATATGCGTGGGTATTATCCATATCCAAAGCTTAAAAATGAGCATATTCAAGAAGCAGCAAATCTTATTAACGGTGCAAAAAAACCATTAATTCTTGCCGGACAAGGAGTAAACATTTCCGGAGCACAAAAAGAATTACTTGCATTTGCAGAAAAAGCAGGAATTCCGGTAGCTACCACTATTTTAGGATTAAATGATATTGGTGCCGATAATCAATATTATGCAGGTATGTTAGGTATGCATGGTAATTATGCTCCAAATATTTTAACAAATCAAGCAGATGTTATTATTGGAGTTGGGCTTAGGTTTGATGACCGGGTAACCGGAAATACAAACACCTATGCAAAACAAGCTAAAATAATTCATATAGAAGTAGATGCTGCTGAAATAGGGAAAATTGTAAAACCTGCCGTAGCTATTCATTCTGATGCAAAAGTTGCCTTGCGAGCTCTTATTGAAGCGGTAAAACCAAATTCACATAAAGAATGGTTGCAAGAATTTAAAAAATTGCATGATATAGAAGTAGAAAAAATAATTACAAAAGATATTACTCCTGATTCCGATGAATTAAAAATGGGAGAAGTAATTAAACGAATTTCCGATAAAACAAAAGGTCAAGCAATTGTAGTTACTGATGTTGGTCAGCATCAAATGGCGGCATGCCGTTATTATGATTTTAAAGAGGGCTCAGAAATTATTACTTCGGGCGGCTTAGGAACAATGGGCTTTGGATTACCGGCAGCTATGGGAGCAAAAGTTTCCAGTCCGCATAAAGATACGGTAGTGTTTATTGGAGATGGCGGATTTCAAATGACAATTCAAGAATTAGGAACTATAGCGGCAAACAATATTGGCGTTAAAATAGTAATTCTTAATAACCACTTCCTCGGCATGGTTAGACAATGGCAAGAACGTTTTTTTGAAGGTAGATATTCATTTGTTGATATTGATAGTCCTGATTTTATTACCATAGCTCAAGGGTATGGCATTAAGGGTGTTCGTATAGATACTCGTAGTGAATTAGATAATGCTATTGATATGATGTTTGCCGACAATGAACCATTTTTACTTGAAGTAACCGTACAAAAACAAGAAAATGTACTTCCTATGATTGAACCCGGATTAGGAGTAGGTGATATAAAATTAGAATAAGCTTTGTGCGAAAATTAATAATGAATTTTTAAACGACAAATAATTATGGAAACAAAACAATATACAATAGCAGTTTTTACCGAAAATCATATAGGACTTCTCAATAAAATTACCATTGCGTTTACCCGACGAAAAATTAATATTGAAAGTCTCACCGTCTCTGAATCTCAAATAGAAGGTATTCACAGTTTTACTATCGTGGTAAAAACTACGCTCGAAAAAGCTCAAAAAACAACTGCTCAAATAGGCAAATTAGTTGAGGTAATAAAAGCTTTTTATTATGAAGAAGATCAAATTCATGCTCAAGAAGTAGCACTCTATAAAATGCCGGTTCAAGCAATTAGCTCCGGTATTCAAATGGGACGATTTATTAGAGATAATAATGCAAGAATTCTTGATATGACACCGGATTATTTTGTAATTGAAAAAACCGGAACAAAAGATGAAACACAAGAACTTCTAGAAAAGCTAAAACCATTTGGCGTATTAGAATTTATCCGTTCCGGACGAGTGATTATAACTAAACCTATGAAACCTCTTATTGAATACATGGAAGAAAAACATGCTTCCTATAACTACACCAGAGATTAATAAGAATTCTATGAATATACTCATTACCGGTACAAGTTCAGGTATAGGGAAAGGTTTAGCACAGGAATATCTTAATCAAGGGCATCATGTGTGGGGAATTAGTAGAAGAAATGCCGATATTTCTGTTTCTAAAACTTCGGGAGTGTATACGCATCTATGCATAGATCTAACAGACTACAAAGCTGTTTCTGAGCAAGTACCATTATTTATACGTTCTCTTGTGTCTTGTGATTTGGTAGTGCTAAATGCTGGGAAATTAGGAAGGTTATCCCTGACTCAGGAACTCTCGCTAGATGAAATGAAGGAGGTTATGGAGGTTAATATGTGGTCTCAGAAATTTCTTTTGGATATTCTATTAACTCAAATATCTCAGGTAAGTCAAGTTGTGGGAATGTCAACAAAATCTTCTTTACGTAGTAGCCCCGGATGGGCTTCTTATTCTCTTTCTAAAGCAGCACTTAATATGCTTATGAATGTATATGCTACGGAGTATCCTAACACTCATTTTATGGCTCTAGCTCCCGGTTTGGTAGATAGTGAAATACAAGATTATATTTGGTCGGTACAAGACACGGATTCTTTTCCTGCGGTAAAAACTTTACAAGATGCACGATATACCGATACAATGCCAACACCGGAAAAAGCAGCCCCAATGTTAATACATGCAATACAGGAAATTCGCAGGTATACAAGTGGCAGTTTTGCTGATGTGAGGGACATGTAATTTTCTATAAATGCTTATTTTTCACTTGTTTTGTAAACCATTCTTCCCAAAGATAAAAAATCTTCCGCTTTTCACCATCCCGGGTTAGTAATCCGGAACGTGACCATATTGAGGCAAGTTCTTGTAAATCATCAGGATAATAAGAGATCATATTGTCGTAATCCCTATGTGCCCACCAAATAACACACAGGTAGTTGTCTTTTTGAGCCATGGATAAAAGAGTTTCTAAATATACATACTGCTCAGTTTCTTGAGCAGGAATGGTAATATTATAGCTTGGCAACTCTAATGTTTCTGCAATATAATTTGTTTCTACTATCGCAATAGGTTTTTCTGATTTGTTTTGTAAAAAATTAAATGCCTGAGTAAACTCAGTTGTTGTATTCATATACTTAAAAAATGGATAAAAACTTATTGAAACAAAATCACTCATATTTGCATAATTTGCAATTTCTTCAACAAGTTCATGTTCATTCTGGGTATAATGTGTAATCCAATTGTGTAAACTTATAGATTCTGACAAAGCAATATTTGGAAAAGACTGTTGTATGTTTTCTCTAATAATTGAAATTAATGTTTTGTATTCTCCCCATTTTTCAGGAGCGTTAATAAGCAAGTCGTTAACTTCCATTGCTAAAACAACATAATTCGGATTAAATATGTCTATTAGCGTGCTCGCATAACGTGTGTAAGCATTCACGATATGCGTATCATACATCTTATTATAAACAGGCGTGTTTCCTTCAGGTGAAATTTGCAGGTCTGTTCTTGCAACATTTAACAGACCTATAGAAAGTAAGAGCTTTTGTGAATTTGTTTTCCTTTCTGCTCGCTTATACCAGTCTTGTTGTATAGAGTACGGAATAGAATCATTGGACATAAGATGTTCCCATGGTATTGGATCTTCAATTTGCTCTGAATATATATCACCGTATGTTGCTATAAAATCATAAGTTGATTCTACTCCGCTCATAGTCATTTCGTATGACATGGTAGAAAATCCCATGTAAAAATTTCTGTAGACATCCTTTTCTTCTTCCATATTCTTTGTGCATCCTATAATACAGAATAAAGCTAAGCATACGAGTATTATATTTTTTGTCATTATTATAATTCGTAAATTGACATATATAATTTGTAAGAGTAAATGTATAAAAAAGATGTTCTGATAGGTTTTAATCAAGAAAATAATAGAAAAAAATAATATCTTTGTTTTTATAAAAATTGTATTCAATTTATTTTTTACCGATTAAAAATCTAGCTTCTTATAATAAGAGCTTTAGATGTTAAAAAATCTACGATATATGAAAAAATCTTGTATTCTATTACTCCTATTCATAAATCCGTTTATATCTGCATATGCTCAGGACACTTTGGTTAATCATTGGAAAAACGGAAGAATAAGCAGCAAAGGATACATGCTTGATGGTACAGAGCATGGATTATGGATATACTGGGATTCTTTAGGGAGAAAAGTACAAGAAAGCACATTTTTACGTGGTCGGCTTCATGGACCTACCTATATCTATGCAACTAACGGACAAAAATTGTTTGAAACCCATTACTTCTTAAATGCAGAAAACGGCATATATAGAGAATGGTTTGAAAATGGCAATTTAGCTATAGAAGGAAATTTTACCCATGGACGGCAAGATAGCACATGGATATATTATTATCCTTCGGGGCAAGTAAGACAAGAGCTTTTTCATCTTCACAGAGACACTGTTCTTGTAATTCGATATTGTTTTATTCGTGGCGGTTGTGTTATTTCAGAAGGTAATGGAATATTCCAAAGCTATTGGTCAAATAATACGCTCCGCGAAAATGGATTCTACAAAGACGGATACAAAGACGGCTATTGGGAGGAGTTTTTTGAAAATGGAGTTCTCCATAAAAAAGGAACGTATAATCGAGGTCATAAAGTAGGCGACTGGATTATGAATTATGAAAATGGTGCACCTCGTGAAATTATTAATCATACTAATGGCACATATGGTCTCTGGCACAGAAACGGACAAAAACATGTTGAAGGATTCTATAAAAATGAACTAAAAGATTCTGTGTGGCATACATGGAATTCCGAAGGTGTTTTAATCTCTGAGAATCGTTTCAAAAAAGGAGAATTTCATGGCACTCAAATAACCTGGTTTCCGGAATCGGGAACTCAAATGAAATCGCAGCTCAATTACAAACACGGTCTCAAACATGGTTCTGCTAAATGGTGGCTACCCGACGGACTTGTTGATATGGAGGGTCCGTTTGAACATGACCTGCAACATGGAACTTGGATTTACTGGCAAAGCAATGGTGAAATTGGGAACATGGGCGATTTTGTTCATGGAAATATGCACGGATATTGGGTTTGGTATTTTGCTGACGGAAAAACCAAATGGAAAGAAGGATACTACGACCAAGGTAAAAGAACAGGACTATGGAAACACTACTATGAAACCGGTCAACTTTTTTATCAGGGAGAATTTAAAGACGATAAAGAACATGGCACATTTGAACAATGGTTTGAAAATGGAGATAAAGAAACTATAGGTTATTTTGACATGGGATTAATGACCGGCACATGGGATTCTTGGTTTTATGTGCCTCGTTCACAACAAAAATATAGTATTCAATATAAAGACGGACTTAAACACGGTGTTGAAATATACTGGAATGAAAACGGTACTGTGCGTTCAGAAAAGCATTATAAACAAGGTATTCTTCATGGCGATTTCAAAACCTATTTTACAACTGGCTCCCCAAATATAATTGGAGAATATACCAACGGAAAAATTACCGGCTCTTGGTATTATTATAATGACAGCGGGACATGCGAACGAGAAATCCACTACAACAAAAACGGATTACCAACCGGCACATGGATAACACGATATAAAGAAGGTCCTTTACGCGAAGAAATTTCATATAAAAACGGATTACGACATGGTCCATATAAACACTACACTATTCGAGGTGTTTTGGTGTATCATGTAATCTATAAAAATGGCAATATTTCACGTGTAAGGATTGACAATAGAGATAAAAATCAAGCACATATCAGATAAATATGGAAAAAGCTCTTATTATTATACCTGCTCGTTATGGTTCAACCCGTTTCCCGGGAAAACCTTTAGTGAAAATTAAAGGTACAATTATGATTCAACGGGTATACGAACAAGCCATTCTCGCATGTCCAAATGTATGGGTTGCTACAGATGATTTACGAATAGAAGCTGCCGTTCAAAAGTTTGGCGGCAACTGCATTATTACCTCTCCCGACCATAAAAGTGGCACTGATAGAATTGCCGAAGCACTCGGATTAATTCCCGAAAAAAACCATGCTCCAATTATTGTAAATATTCAAGGTGATGAACCATTTATAAAACCTGAACAAATATCACAACTTATTGATATTTGCACTCTTCCGGAAACACAAATTGCAACACTTATTAAAAAAATAGATTCAGCAGAAGACCTGTTTAATCCAAACAAACCAAAAGTTGTATGCGATATGAAAGGAAATGCACTCTATTTTAGCCGAAATCCAATTCCTCACATCCGTGATGTTGGCAAAAACCTATGGCATAAAGCACACTCATTTTTTAAACATATTGGTGTATATGCCTACAAAAAGGAAATATTACAAAAAATTACGAAACTGCAATCATCATCATTAGAATTGGCCGAAAATCTTGAACAACTCAGGTGGCTCGAAAATAATTTCACTATTACTACCGGAATCACAAATTATGAAAGTCCTTCTATTGACACAGAAGAAGACTTACAAAAAGTACTTGAAACTCTAAAATAATCATGTATACCCTAATACTGTACAACTATGAAATCAATTCTTATACTTCTATTGGCCTTTTCTTGTGTATTTTTTTCATGCGAAAAATTTAAAGAAGAACCCCGATTTACCGATTTTGTTCAGGTAATTAAAGATGACGCATATGTGCAATCAATTTTTGATGATGTGCAATCAATTACCGAAGTTGAGCATGCCTCATCTCAAGAAAATGCTCTTGAAAAGCAGTATAATCAAGATTTACCTACAGTAACTGTTGATGCCGGAGAAAACGGATTTGCAGATTCGGCGTGGACAATTACCATTGATTATGGAGATGGCATTCCCGGACGATACGGATGGATTAGAAAAGGGAAGATTATTGTTGATGTACAAGGGTTTTATCGTTTTAAAGGAGCAAAACGCACGATGAGCTTTGAGAATTATTATGTAAACGACAATAAGGTTGAAGGAACTCATACCGTAACTAATATCGGATTTGATTCAACAGAAATGGCATATGTATTTCAAGTAACTGTTCGCGATGCTATTGTTACTAAAACAGATAACACAACTATTACATGGTCATCAGACAGAATTAGAAAATGGACAGCAGGATATGATACTCCTCTTGTAATTTCTGACGACGTATACGCTGTTACCGGTTCTGCACATGGGGTTAATTCAGAAGGCAAACCGTTTACAAAAACTATTATAGAACCACTTATAATATACATGAATTGCCAATATATTCAGGATGGCAGTATTGACATTACCGTACAAGACACAAAAACAGCAAGTCTGGACTTTGGATATTCAGAAGGAGCCGGCAGCTGTGATGAACATGTAAAATTAACATACAACAATCGAGATTTTACCTTTAGACTCCGATAAAAAATAGTATTCCAAGTTTTATGCAATTTCCGGCAATATCAGATTATAACTATACTTTACCTCAATCTCACATTGCACAATATCCGCTTGAAAAAAGAGATACATCAAAATTATTACTGTATTCTAAAGAAAAAATATCTGATTATATTTTTTCTGATGTTGCATCTGTATTACCTCAAAATGCGCTCCTAATATGTAATAACACTAAAGTTATTCATGCTCGACTGGAATTCTATAAGCAAACAGGAGCTCGACTGGAAGTATTTTTATTGGAACCGCAGTCACCGCAACAATACGAATATATTTTACAGCAAAAACATACCTGCTCATGGTATTGTATTGTTGGAAATGCAAAAAAATGGAAACAAGAAGTTCTCACAAAAACAATCTCGGTACAGAATAAAGAAATAATTCTCACTGCTCAAAAAGAGTTTCAATCTCACGATTCTTTTTGTATTCGCTTTACATGGACAGAAGATGTTCGCTTTTGTGATATTCTGGAAGCTGTGGGAGAAATACCTATTCCGCCCTATTTACTAAGAAAAAGTGAGGATATTGATACTGAACGATATCAAACAGTATATGCTTCGGAAAAAGGCTCAGTTGCAGCACCAACAGCCGGCTTGCATTTTACAGATACCGTACTCTCATCTCTTGCAAAAAAGGGAATCCGTCAAGGTTTTGTAACACTGCATGTGGGAGCCGGAACATTTAAACCGGTTCAAACAGAAAATTACCTTGAACACAGCATGCATAGAGAGTTTTTTACGGTGTCTAAAGAGCTTATACAGAAACTGCAAACCGGCTCGTATTGTATAGCAGTTGGCACTACATCTGTCCGCACATTAGAGTCTTTGTACTGGCTGGGGGTTAAAATAGGGGTAACACCATCATTTCAAACATTGGATTTAGGGCAGTGGGAACCAAAACATCTCCCTCAAAATGTGCCGGCAACAATTGCCTTTACTAATCTTTTACAATATTTAGATGATACTAATGCAGATCATATTCAAGCATATACACAAATAATGATAGTGCCCGGATATACCTTTAAAGTAGTTTCGGCAATGTTTACAAATTTTCATCAACCTAAAAGCACCTTATTATTATTAATTAGTGCATTTGTGGGTGATGGCTGGAAAAAAATATATGAACATGCATTGGTAAACAACTATCGCTTTTTAAGCTATGGAGACAGTTCATTATTAATACCATAATATGAGAGCAGTTATACAAAGAGTTTCAAGTGCATCGGTGCATAGCAATTCAGAAAAAGTATCTGAAATAGGTATTGGCTATCTTATTCTATTAGGAATAGAAGAAGCAGACACACAGGAAGACGGCGAATGGCTTAGTTCAAAAATTGCAGGACTACGAATTTTTAATGATGACCATGGTCTCATGAATATTACCATAGATGATGTAAAAGGAGATGTGATTGTTGTAAGCCAATTTACTTTGCATGCATCAACAAAAAAAGGAAACCGCCCCTCATATATACGAGCGGCTCGCCCCGAAAAGGCAATTCCCCTTTACGAAGAATTTATTACTCAACTTTCACATAAGATTCAAGGCAGCGTAAAAACCGGTGTTTTTGGCGGAGATATGCAGGTTAATTTATGTAATAACGGACCGGTAACAATTAGTATTGATACAAAAAATAAAGAATAATGACTCTCGACCAAGCACAACAGCAGGTAGACCAGTGGATTAAAACATATGGTGTGCGATATTTTAACGAACTCACCAACATGGCAATACTCACCGAAGAAGTGGGAGAATTAGCACGAGTAATATCACGTACGTACGGAGAACAATCCTTAAAAAAAGATGAGGATTTAGATTTAGCAGATGAAATAGCTGATGTGCTTTGGGTATTACTTTGTATAGCAAATCAAACAGGAGTAAATCTAAGCGAAGCATTTGAAAAAAATATTGCTAAAAAAACACAACGAGACAAAACAAGGCACATACACAATAAAAAAATTCAGTAAGCATTTTATTGAGAAATATGTATATTTGTCACATAAATAATATCTAATGCGGACAAAAACACTTCTAATTTTTCTTTGTATTTGGGCATATAGTAATGCTCAAACTACTGAAAATATTTCTGACACTACTAATTCAGTAATATTCTCAAAAATTGAAACCTCAAAACCAGAAGAAGGAACTATTCGCATTATTCAAAACCCTCTCATTACTGAACTTATAAATAGACATGCACAAAATAACTTGGACGCAGAAAGCCGAATTTCCGGATGGAGGGTGCAAATTTATAATTCTACCGGGAGAGAAACACGAGCAGATGTTACCCAAATTCGCAATCAATTTTTATCGAGACACCCCGAATTAGAAGCATATATTGTATATCAGCCACCAATCTTTAGAATACGAGTTGGAAATTTCAGAACCAGAGAAGATGCATATTTTTATTATAAACGTTTAGTGAGAGATTATCCTTCTGCGTATTTAGTACGCGACCAAATTAATCTCCCCCAATTACATCAATAAAAGTTTTTGATAGATTTCTGCATAAAAAAACCTGAAAGTTTTTTGTTTCAACATAATTTTCTATTTTTGCAGACTAAATTTTCTGTATGGAACAGCATGTTATTCGATACACAATTCCTCTCCAAGTAATAGAAGAGGGCAGATTTGAAATAACATATCAAATACAGAAAGAGTTCATTGAAGAAAATTCTATTGAAGATATTTGTAATGCAGACATAACATTACATATTGTGTTTAATAAAAAACAGCATCTTCATACCCTTGAATACAGCTTGTTAGGTAAGGTAATTGCCCCTTGCGACAGATGTTTAGAGGAATGTGAAATACCTGTTTCTATAACACAAACCGTAATTTGTAAAGATGCTGCATCATCTCAAGAGAATTTTGAAGAAGAAGACGATGTAATTCTATTTCATGAAAATGATGATATAATAGATATTACAGAACATGTATATGATTCATTATGCATTTCTCTTCCGATTCAAAAAGTTCATTCGAACAGAAAAATTTGTGATGTTTTTCTTAAAGCATTTACAAAAAAAGAAATAACAAAAAAAGAAATTGATCCCCGTTGGGAGACATTAAAAAATATACAATCAAACAATTAAATTAATAAACGATGGCACATCCAAAACGTAAAACGTCAAAAACTAGAAGAGATAAAAGACGTACGCATGACAAAATTGAATTGCCGACATTAAGTAAATGTCCAACTACCGGAACTGTTCACCGTAGACACACTGCGTATGAATATGAAGGAAGTGTATATTATAATGGTAAACTTGTTTTTGACAAGAACGAAAGCGTTTAATTAAGCACTATATAGCATGAGAATCGGAATCGATGCTATGGGGGGTGATTTTGCCCCAAAGTCTGCTGTATTAGGAGCAATTGCGGCATGTAAAGAATTAGGCAATAAAGCTACCATTGTACTTTTTGGCAATGCTGAGCAAATTGATTCTATTCTATCTCAAGAACAGTGTGCTCTCTCTAATCTTGAGATTATTCCTACTACCGAAGTTATTGGTATGGGAGAGCATCCTGCAAAAGCATTCCAACACAAACAGAATTCAAGTATTACAATAGGGTTTCGTCATTTACAATCAGGCAAAATAGACGCCTTTGCAAGTGCCGGAAATACCGGAGCAATGATGGTAGGAACTATGTATACCATAAAAGCAATTCCGGGAATCATGAGACCCTCTATTGCCACTCCAATACCAAAATTATCGGGAGCTAAGAACGGAACCTTATTAGATGTTGGTCTTAATTCCGACTGTAAACCTGATGTCTTATATCAATATGGTATTTTAGGTAATTTATACGCAAAACATTATTATCATATTGAAAATCCAAAGGTTAGATTACTAAATATTGGCGAAGAGGAAGAAAAAGGAAATCTCCTTACAAAAGCTACTCATGAACTTATGAAAGATAGCATTCACTTTAATTTTCTAGGTAATATTGAAAGCAATGAGCTTTTTAGCGATAAAGCTGATGTTATTGTTTGTGATGGCTTTACAGGAAATATTGTATTAAAACAAATTGAGTCTTTTTATACCATTGCAAAAGAACTTAAGTTTGAACATCCGTATATTGAATCATTTAACTATGAAAACCATGGAGGCACACCGGTTTTAGGAGTAAATGCTCCTATTGTTATAGGACATGGGGCATCTACAATTCTTGCAATGAAGAATATGGTACTTCAAACATATACTATTACAGAGTCTAAATTAACTGAAATAATAAAACAAGCTTTTCAATAATGAATAAATTACGAGCTGCTATTACCGGCATACACGGTTGGGTACCAGAAGATGTAATCACAAATGAGGATTTATCTAAAATGGTTGACACAAATGATGAATGGATAACATCAAGAACGGGAATTAAAGAGCGCCGTATATTAAAGGATCCTACAAAGGGCTCTTCTGATATGGCTGCCGAAGCTATTAAGGGCTTGCTTGAAAAAACTAACACAAAACCGGAAGAAATAGAACTCATTATCGTTGCTACTATTACTCCCGATATGGTTTTCCCATCTTGTGCTGCCTTAACTGCCACAAAAGTGGGTGCAATAAATGCATTTGCATTTGATTTAAGTTCAGCATGTAGCGGATTTTTATTCGGATTAGAAACAGCTGCTAAATTTATTGAATCAGGAACCTATAAAAAAGTAATTCTTGTTGGTTCTGATAAAATGACTACAATAACCGATTACACAAACAGAAACACTTGTATTTTATTTGGCGATGGTGCCGCTGCGGCTCTTATTGAACCAAACACTGAAGGTAATGGTGTAATTGATTCTATTTTACATGTAGACAGCAGTAATTGGGAACACCTTTGTTTAAAAGCGGGGGGCTCTCTTAAACCGGCAACACACGAGACAATTGATTCAGGAGAACATTTTATTCACCAAGAAGGACAAGCAGTTTTTAAAATTGCGGTTAATGGTATGGCAGGTGCGGCAAAAGACATACTGGTAAAAAATAATTTAACAAGTGATGATGTTGCATATCTCATCCCTCACCAAGCAAATAAACGAATTATTGATGCAACAGGCAGTTATGCCGGATTAAGTCCTGATAAAATATGTGTTAACATAGAAAAATACGGAAATACAACAGCGGCAACTATTCCATTATGTATGTGGGAATTTGCTCATAAATTCAAAAAAGGAGATACTATTATTTTAGCTGCTTTTGGTGGTGGTTATAGCTGGGGAGCTATGTATTTAAAATGGGCATACTAAAAAAAGAAGCTCTTTTATTTTTTACATACAAATTTTTGAGATGTTTCGTTAACAATTTGTAAAATATATCTATGAAACAATCTCTCTCCATACTACATATTATTCCTAATCTGCAAAAAGGTGGTGCTGAGCGGCTCGTACTTACTATCTGTAATGAGCTCGCAAAATACGATTTTATTAAGGTGAAAATTGTATGTTTTTCGGATATTAATCATTACCAATCTATTACACAGACAACTATGTGGGAGGTTATTCCTGCTGATGTACATCTTTCAATGCGTCAAAAATCAAAGTATGCAATTGCTGATTTACAAGCTTTTATTGATGGTTTTAAACCGGATATTATTCATACTCATTTGTGGAAAGCCGAAATTATAAGTCGTCATCTTTCTTGCCAAAACGCTACATGGTTTTCTCATGCTCATGACAATATGCCGCAATTGCAAAAATTACGAGTGCCTCTATCTAAAAGACGAATTACAAATTGGTATGAACGAAGCATTCTTTTGCCAAAATATGTTGAAACAAACACAAAGTTCTTTGCTATTTCTCATGATGTATTTGCTTACTTGTATCAAAATCTTCCAAGAGCTCTTAGAAAAAATATAATACTACAACATAATGCCATTGATGTATCTCGATTTTTAAAACCTGAAAACTTTAAAAAAACATCAGATTGTTTACACTTAGTAAGTGTAGGAAGTTTAGTGCGGAAAAAGAATCATCTGTTTTTACTTTCTGTTGTTGAAGAACTTACACGTGCACATATTCCCTGCAAACTTGATATTCTTGGAGAGGGCCCTCTTAGAAAAGAAATAGAATCTCAAATAATTCGCAGAAAATTAGAAAACACGGTTTTTCTACACGGGAATGCCGAAGTGGAGAATTTTTATTGGAATGCAGATATATATGTGCACCCTGCTACCTATGAACCCTTTGGCTTAGTTATTTTAGAAGCTATGGCTGCCGGATTACCCGTAATATGCATAGATGGCAGGGGAAATAGAGATATTATACAACAAGGGGTTAACGGATATCTATTACACACTAAAAATCCAACAGTATTTGCCGAAAAAATTATCCACGTGTATACACAGCAATCACTCCGTGAAAATTTGCAAAAAGAAGCCTTGCATACGGCAAAGGAGTTTGATATATCTCAATATGTAAAGAAACT
>OBJA01000840.1_pt1 | contig 24463 bp, 19 predicted proteins | sample 1519751 | NCBI WGS metagenome assembly OBJA01 (sample SAMEA3881238, study PRJEB22517) | soil metagenome | biome: lake sediment; feature: soda lake sediment; material: sediment, water from around vicinity | place: India | collected 2013-12-23 | depth 3 m
ATGAGAAATCCGTCGAGTATCCAGGGACTCCATCGGCTTATTCGTCATTATGAGCGGCATAGTCCGGATATTGATGTCGAGATGCTCAGCCGACGTTTACTGCGAATTAAGAGAAGACCAAACAGAATCGAAGCGGTTATCAGGGCTCATTACCTGTGCAGGAAAAAACGGTTTCAGGAGACGCTGGATTTTATCGACAGTTGGCACCGTGGTGCACCGGAGGTCACTATCGTTCACCTGGTAAAAGCTTTTGTGTTCGGCGAAATGCGTCAGTATACAAAAAAACGATGGGAGATCTCCGCATTCAAAGAACGTAACCATGGACGTATCGATGTCATGCTCTCTAAATTGCAGGAATTCGGATCAATTTTCGGAGAAATTGCTGCTAAACGACTCGGACATCGTCTTTCTCTTTCGATACCTGATTGGCAACCGGGTTCTCCTGATGAAAGAATCTGCTAAATCTGCAGGTTACTTCAGTTCAGACCATCAGACCTTACGCTGATCAGCGTGTTTATAGTATTTTTTAGCATAACTTTCACTTCAGATTACTCGATTTCTCATTGGAACTCTCTTTTCTGAATGATCATCTCTGATCCAGGAGGGCAATGGTAAAAAAAATAGTGAAGATTTTTATTGTGTGCTGCTGCGCACTGATATTTCAGAGTTGTTATCTGATTAAGCAGGGTGTGTATCTTATCAGATACAACTCGCGTGCACAGAAAGTCGAGAAACTGCTTGAGAATCCGGCAATCCAAGCTGAACTCAGAACCTTTCTTCAGAATGTCAAAGAAATACGTGCTTTTGCTTTCGATAGTCTTGGGCTGGTTCGCAATAATAATTACACCCGCTATGTATCACTGGATAAAGATTATCTGATTGATGTGGTATCTGCTGCAGAGGAGCTTAGTTTCAAGCAGCATACCTGGTGCTTTCCCTTTTTTGGATGCTTTCCTTTGCTGGGGTATTATGAGCGCAAGGATGCAGAGCGGGAAGCGCACAAGCTTGCGAAGCGAGGGTATGATGTGGTTATCGATGAGGTGGATGCATTCAGCACACTCGGTTTTTTCTCAGATCCTCTGTATAGTTTCATGCAACAGTATTCTGAGTTCGCACTTGCATCAATGATACTGCACGAACAGACACATGCGACAATATTCCTGAAAAACAGAGTTCAATTCAATGAGGAAATGGCGGTGTTTGTGGGTACTGAAGGAGCTCTGGCGTATATAAAAGGAAAGTATGGAGAGCAATCCGAGCACTATCGCACTACCATTTTGATTCAGCATGACCGTGATGCGTACTACAAGCAACTTAGAAGTGTGTATGAGGAGCTTAAAACTATCTACGAAGGAAATGAATCCAGAGAGGAAAAGCTCAGAGAAAAACAGCTCTGTATTGATCGATTCAAGAAGCGGCTCATCGATGATTACGATCAGATATTCAAAACGAAACGGTACAGGGGAATCGAGAATGCAACGATCAACAATGCATCACTTGCAATCCGAATGACCTATACACATGATCTGGAGATGTTTTACCGGTTATATGCTCATAATAATGATGACCTGAAAGCGACGATTCATTTTCTGAAGACTCTCAAAAAGAAGAGGGGTGATCCGAAGGAATGGATACGAAAAGAGATTGAAAATCAAATGGAATAATAACCTATCTCCGTGCGATTGTTTATTTTAACTGCACAAAAAGCTGAGGGATCAGCTTCGATGAGTTCAGGTGTACCGATTTCACTGATGAGCTAGGGTTGAGGGCTTTGCTAAACGTGCAACAGAAACGGATGGGGCTGCGATGTTGAAGCGTGTTCTGGCTGCTGGACTGCTGTTACTGGTTTTCGTTCAGATTAATGCTGAGCAGGATGAAACAATCAGACGCGCCTGGTACCTTTTTGCGGGAAACGATCCTCTGAAGGCGCGTGATGTTTTCAAGGAAGCAACTGGATCGGGTGATGTAACTGTTGCTGCTCAGGGTTATCGGGGGCTCAGCGCTGTACATCAGTTTCTGGGAAATCACAATGATGCACTTGTGTATGCAATAGAGGCATACAACCAGGACCGAAATATCGCACTTCTTTCATCGAGACCCGACCTGCTTATTGCAATGCGCAGTGGGAATGTTTCTCACAGTCGTCAGATGGTCAAGTTACTTAAAGAGTTGGCTAAAACCGGCGGATTGTTCCGTGGCTGGTACCAGGATGCACTTCTGCACTATTACCTGAATATCGGGAACAACAAAAAAGCTGCCCGGATTTGCAAAGAGATGGGGGTGCTGGATTCCTGGAGATTTATTGGACCATTCGAGAATATCTCCAGTTGCGGTTTTTCTAACACGTATCCGCCCGAACGTGAGCGCGATTTTTCAGCAGAATATACTGGAAAAGATGGCAATGTTGTGCGGTGGCACCCACTTCACAACAATACTCCCAGAGGATGGGTGTTTCTGGATAATTTTACTACCGAATACAACTCTGTTTACTATTTCAATTGCTGCATTGTATCGAATGACATGCAGGATGCTCTGCTTTCTTTTGGTGCATCGGGGGCATTTAAGATTTTTTTGAACGGTCAAATCGTTCTACAGGATTCAGTTTTCAGGAATACCGGTACAGATGCATACATGCAGAAGGTGCATTTAAATAAGGGTGATAATGACCTGCTCATCAAGATTGGCCATGAAAGTACAAGTGCACTACCGGGGCTCTCCGGCAAGGCCAATTTTATGATTCGTTTACTTGATGCGCAGTACAACCCACTCACCGGGATTCAGGGGACAACCGCAAAAGCGTCCTACAGAGAGGAGAACATTTCCAGTTCCGATCTTTCCCCTTCCCCTATACTCGACTCGATTACTGCAATGCTTAATCATGCTCTGAAATCCGACAGCACTGATTTTGATGCATTCTATTCGCTTGCGACGCTTTATAATATGTATGAGAAGACCAATGAAGCGCAGGTGTTGATTCAGACCTGGCTCAAGAGATACCCGTCGAGTTCTCTTTTGCATCTTATGGTATCTGAATCGCTCATGAGGGCGAAGAAGAATACCGAATATGAAGTCGCATTGAAACGAGCCTATGATTCATGTAATCTCAATGCATATGCCTGGAATAAGCAGCTGCAGTCACAAATGTCTAAGGGTTCTGCGCGTGGTGTACTCGAATTTCTTGATAGATCTCCGGAACGTTTTCAGAAATCCCCCTCCGCTCTTATCGCTTATCTTTCCGTAGCAATGCAACAGCAGAATAAATCTGAAGTTTTTAAAAGGATTGCAGAACTGGAGGAGCTCTTTTTGGAAGCTCCTGAAGCAGTCAATCTGCTCTCTTCAATATATGTTTCTCAGGGATTTCTGCAGAAAGCTGTAAAAATTCTTCAGCGACATCTTGCATACAATCGTCAGGAGACTGATCTCTATTCGACACTGGCTGACATTGCAATAAAGCAGGGTAATGTCTCCCGAGCTGTGCAATATTACCTTAAAGCAATTAAGGATAATCCCTCTAATCCCAATGCGTACTATTTTATGAGTCTGATCTATTATTCCCAAAAGCGTTTTGATATGGCACTTCAGTATATTATCGCATGCAGTGAGGTGATTCCGGCCAGTGCGAATGTTCTTAACCTGAAGGGAAATATTCTTGCCTCGATGGGGCGGCACAAAGAGGCTATAGAGGCATTCAAGGAGACCGTCAAATATACTTCCGATGACTTTGTTGCATGGGAGAGTATTCGGACACTCAGCGGAAAGAATAGTTTCGAAGCCATGAGCCCTTTGCCCGATGTGGACAGTATGATACAGGTCTCAGCGGACTGGGTTAAGAAGGCATCGAGTAAGGCTGCACTAGTGTCGTATATCGAAGATGTATACTATTATCCGAGCCGTTCGAGTCGCAGCAGAGTATTTCTTATCATGAGTCTTCCAAATCAGCAGGAAATAGATACCTGGAAAGAGTATCGAATTCCTTTCAACTCCAGTTACCAACTCCTCTCAATTGACCGGGCATTTTCAAAAAAGAAAGATGGTTCTGAGGTTCAGGCCGATAATGAACTCAATTATATTGTGTTCAAGTCACTCGAGCCGGGGGACTGTATTGTGCTTGAATACAGTCTTAAAGACTACTATGAAGGGGTTATGGCAGGGAAAGTGTATGGTCGTCAGGATTTTCGCCTTGGCCTGCCGTCCTATGATTCTCGATTGCGATTGATCACCCCTCAAAAGGATACAATTCCCTACTGCATATTTGGAGATTCCCTGAAAGTGCGTTCAGAAAAAAGCGATGATTATGTGATTACCACGATCAGTTCGTCTCCTTACATTTCCCGGCCTATTGAATCCTTCTGTCCATCGGATCATCAGTCGTATACAAAAGCGATCTATTCCAATTTCCACTCCTGGAGTGAAATCGCAAACTGGTATTACGAGCTGAGTCGCCATAAACAAAACCAGACACTCGAATTGCAGGCTCTTGCGGATTCTCTGTTCAAAGGTGCTCTGTCAAAGCGGGACAAAGCGGTGAGGATACATGAATATATCACCCGGAACATTAACTACAGCTATGTTCCATTTCGTCAATCGGCATGGATTCCTCAATCTGCAAAGGATGTGCTGGCAACCCGCATCGGTGATTGCAAAGATATGTCATCTCTGGGGAAATGTCTGATGGATATGGCAGCTATCGAATCGTATTTGGTATTGGTAAATACTACTGTTCGAAACTTTACTAATCATTCTTATATCGGTCCTAATTTCGATCACTGTATTCTCCAGTACATCATCGATGCAGACACTGTGTATGCAGATTTTACCGACAAATACACGGCACCTGGAGGGCTGCCGGTAAGTGATCAGGGAGCAATGGCTCTGGTGATCAGGCCAGGAAACGAAACTTTGATTACGCTTCCCCTGGATTCTCCTCAACGACGATCCGTTGTACGTGCGGTAAAGATGCGGCTTGAGGAAGATGGTACATTGCATTCGACCATTGATGCACTGCGAACTGGTATCTTTGGTGCCGGATTCAGAGCTTTATATCGTTTTCTCTCTAGTGAAGAGCAAGCGAATAATCTGCAGCGGGTGATCAGTGATGATTATCACACAGTTTCCATTGATTCGCTTCATCTTGGAGATCTTGACCAACTGAGAGATTCTGTACAGTATACCTATTCTTTTACAGCAAAGAATGCCGCTGCTATCAGCGGTACAACAATTATCTTCGGCCTCAAGCTTCCTGATGTCATGAAATCTGAGGTTTATCCTGTTGAGGAAAACCGGTGTATGCCCGTCGACATGACTTTTTCAGTAGCGGGGATAACGGAGATGACTGGCAGTGCTGAACTGACGTATCCGGAAAGCTGGTCACTTATGAGTATTCCAGAAGATGTTTCTTTGAAGACCGATTATATGCAGTATTCGCTTCGTTTTAAAGTCAGGGATAAGGTGATCACGGTTGAGCGAGCATTCAGCGCGCATTATAATCAAATCTTTTCACATGAGGAATTCTCATCTGAACGTGAGGCGCTTACCAGAGCAGCCAAAGCCGATGAGATCAGGATCTTATTTACAAAAAGGTGATTCTACAGCATATATGAAATTACAGGCAGTCGTTTTTGACTTTGATGGTGTTATTCTTGATACTGAGATGGCCAGGTATGAGGCCTGGCAGAGGATATTCTGTTCGTACGGACAAACATTACCCCTGGAAATCTGGGTTCAGAGTATAGGACGTGCACAGTATGCGATTCATCCGTTTGATGTCTTACGGGAGCTGGTTACTGGTGAATTGGACTATGAACAGATAAGAAATATTCATAAGGAGTATGAGCTTGAGCAGGTGGAGTGTCTCGGGCTGCTTCCGGGGGTTCAGGATCGGATTGAGGAGGCACATGATTTAGGGATACGTCTGGGACTGGCATCGAGTTCATCACGAAGCTGGGTGGAGAGGCATCTTACCAGAAGAGATCTCCTGGGGTATTTCGATTGTATTATCTGTCGCGAAGATACCAATACTCATAAACCCTCACCGGAACCATATAGAACGGTGCTGCAGCGAATGGGTTGTATTCCTGATAACTCGGTGGCGGTTGAGGATTCACCATTGGGTATAGAGGCTGCAGTTAATGCCGGGTTGTACTGCCTGGGGGTGGGTTGCAGTCTGACCAAAGGTCTTGATCTGAGCAGGGCTAGCCGCATTATCTCCTCACTGCAGGAGATTTCCTGGGTTGAATTTACATGAAAAAACACTCGTTGCTTATCTTCCTTTGCTACCTTATCGTTTACTTTGTATGGGGATCAACTTATCTGTTTATCAAAATGGCAGTTGCAACAATTCCCCCATTTTATTTCGTTGGACTTCGCTTTTTACTTGGTGGGGCTGGTCTGCTGGTATTTGTATTGATAAGTGGGAGGCTCTATCGTATGCCCTCGTCAAAAGAGATGATGGCTGCATGCTTTTCAGGTACATTGCTTCTTATTGGGGGAAATGGACTGGTGACAATCGCCGAAAGAAGCGTTGATAGTTACCTTGCAGCACTGATCATCTCAACAACACCGGTTGTGGTTGCTTTTTTTGACCGGGTGCTTTTAGGTAAAAGGATATCGGCACTGAAAGTAATCAGTATTCTGGTGGGTATTACCGGTGTCGGGATACTTCTTTATAATGGGCAATCTCTTTTCAGAAGTTTTTCTCCTGGTGTCCTGTTGATTTTGGGTGGATTGATCTGCTGGGCATTTGCGACCAGTGTGGGACATAAACTGAACGTATTTCCCGATGTCTTTGTTACCAGCAGTATTCAGATGGTTTTTGTGGGGCTGGTCTGTGTTGGTGTGGCATTTCTTCAGAGACCACCTTCCATGCAACTTCTGTCCCAGTTTTCTCTGCAATCACTGATCAGTCTTGCATACCTGGCTGTATTTGGTTCTCTTGCATTCTGTGCGTTCAATTTTCTTATTCAGAACGAACCGGCAGTGCGGGTAGTCAGTTACGCTCTGGTAAATCCGCTCATCGCAACCTTTCTTGGATTGTATGTGGCCAAAGAGGCCCCAATGCCATTTCTGGTTCCTGGTATTGTACTGATCCTTATTGGTCTATTTTGTATGCTCTATGGCGATGAAATATTATCAAGGATTAGAAAATCAGAAACGGCACAGAATTCAGACCAGAGGGTTGAGAGATCGGCTGAAATGGTGAAATGAACTGTAGATATCAACACATTTTTAAGTGGCAGGAAAAGCGATACCGGATAAAATACTATGAAACAAAAAATTCTGATTACCTCACCGAGAGGTTTATCCTCATTTCTTAAGGAAGAGGTTGAGCAATTGGGATATCCGGTCCTGTGGGCTGGAACATCAGGCGTGCAGACTGAGGGCGAATTCACTGACACCATGTATCTGAACCTTCACCTGCGCACTGCCCATCATGTGCTGTACCTGGTAAGTCAATTTACCTGCAGAAGTCCGGACCAGCTTTACCGGGAACTCAATCGTTTCCCCTGGGAATCTCTTATACCTGCCAATGAGTATCTCAGTGTTACCTCCAATGCCGAGCACCCCAGTATAAAAGATACCAGGTTTGTAAATATGAAAAGCAAAGATGCCATTGTCGACAGGATTGCAGCTCGTAAGGGGAGACGTCCTGATTCTGGACCGGAGAGAACCGGTGCGGTCGTGCATGTGTACTGGAGAAACGAACAGTGTATGGTGTATCTGGATACTTCCGGTGAATCTCTTTCTAAACGGGGATACCGGAGAATTCCCGGGCATGCACCTATGCAGGAGACTCTTGCTGCGGGAGTTGTTCTGGCGACAAACTGGAGCGGAGGGGAGCACTTTGTTAATCCGATGTGTGGAAGTGGTACGCTGGCAATAGAGGCAGCACTGATTGGTGCCAATAGAGCTCCGGGACTGACCAGGAATAATTTCGGTTTCATGCACACGTTGCTTTATGATGGGGCCTGCTGGCAATCGTTGCGCAAAGAAGCTTTGGGATATGCAAAAAAAGAACTGGGCGGCAGGTTGATTGCTACTGACATTTCGGAACATGCTGTTGCTGCAGCCCGAAAAAATGCAGAAGAGGCCGGGGTTTCCTCTCTTATCTCCTTTAGTGTTGCTGATTTTACCGTAACCCAGATTCCAGAGGGAAAAGGTGTTGTCGTTTTCAATCCGGAATATGGCATCAGGATGGGAGAAGAGAAGGAGCTTGAAAATGTCTACAGAGGGATAGGCAGTTTTCTTAAAAATAAGTGTCAGGGGTATCGCGGGTATGTTTTCACCGGTAATACTACATTGGCCGGGAAAGTTGGACTGAAGGCAAAACGGCGGTTTCCATTTCAGAGCGGCAAACTGGATTGCAGACTCTATTACTATGAGCTATACAAAGGATCGCGTGATGGTTGATGATCTCCCATCCCGTGAAACCTATCATCTTCCTCCCACTGATGAGGAACTCTTGGAAGAGTGTCGTGTTGAAACATTCCGGGCCAGTGGTAAGGGGGGACAACATGTTAACAAAACGGAATCTGCGGTGCGTCTGGTGCATCAGCCAACAGGACTCGTTGTAACCTGCAGGCGCGAAAGAAGTCAGTACCTTAATAAAAAACAGTGCCTTGGCACATTGCGATCACGAATTGAAGAGAGAAGCAGAATAGCTCCGCTCCGGATTCAAACAACTGTCCCCAGAAGTGAGAAAGTTAAGCGAATGGAATCAAAGGTAAAGACAGGGAAGAAAAAGGCGCTTCGGAGAAAACCAGAGATCGATACAGAATGATTTTTCATTACCTGTCCTCGCTTATTTGAAGCACGATTTTCAATTGTTTTTTGTCCCGGGTTGCATTAATAGCAGCAAGGCCGTTCTGCAGAGAAAAAACACTGGTCTGCATAAATGCCAGGTCCGGTTTCTGTTCCAATAAAAACTCTATGGCCGAATCAAATCTCCCGCATCGCGATCCGATGAGTGTAATTTCGTTTATGATAACAGCCGCAGGGTTGAAAGAGAACCCTTCTGCGTAGGTGCTTTTCAGAACAAATGTGCCTCGTGGTTTGACACTGGAAAGACCTGTTGCAAAAGCCTCTGGTGAACCGGAAGCCTCTATGACGATATCGAAAGGTGATGTGGAATATGTTTCCTTGAGAATCGTTTCGATTCCGATTTTTCTCATGTGAATTAGTTTATCGGGATGTTTTCCAAGAACCGTAAGCTTACAACCGGTAGTATGTACACTCAGGGCAATGAGTTGTGCCAGTTTCCCATCGCCTATAAGGAGAACGGAATGGTGCTTTCGTATCGCAACCTGCTCGAGAATCTCCAGCGCTGCTGCAAGGGGTTCGATAAGCAGTGCTGAAGTGTCGGGCAACGAATCAGGGATCATGACTAGGTTACGTTGTGGAACGGAAATATACTCTGCAAATGCACCGTTTCTTCCGGCTATACCAAGTACCGTACGGTTGGGACAATGGCGTCCCAGATCTGCCTTACAAAGGTCACAGTTTCCACAGCCACAATTAATCTCGGCCGTGACTCGTTTACCTTGTAACGATGAATCTGAAGCCTCTTCCACATACCCATAGAATTCATGTCCCAGAACGCCCCTGAATCCGGGCATATAGCCGCGTAGTATCTCCAGATCGGTGTTGCAGATTCCAGCTCTGCACACCCGTATTAAAACTTCATCAGAGGCAACAACTGGTTTGGAAATTTCCTGCAGAGATAAAGTTTTGTCAAATACCAGTGCCTTCATCTGCCAACCTCAGCAACTCCTTTTCCATGTTTCTGAAACGACCTTTAGCCATATGCAGTGAGCGAATCTTCTCCGGCTCATTCTTTCGGCGTTGCTCAATTTCAGCCCAGCGCTCCTCCATGCTCACCAGCTGATCTTTAAACCGGGTGTCAGCATAGGCAACTATTTTGTTCTCAATTGTTTGGGGCAGCAAGTCTGGGTTATCAATGCCGCGGAGAATCATGATCTCATAATAGCTCCCATGCATAGTAATGGCTGCAATGTCTCCAAGACCCTCTTCCTGCAGAATGGTAGTGGTGTTTTGTTCGTGATCTCCATCCTGACTTCGACCGATATCGTGCAGTAAGGCAGCAATCCTTACTTTTTGAGGATCGACCGGAAGTTCCGGGTGAAGTTTGTGAATGCGCTCAGCCAGATGAAACGCAAATGAAGCAACTCCTCTGGAGTGAGTAATTCTGGATTCGTGTATCGCGTATGCATGGAGCAGTTCTATGGCTTCTTCCTCAGATATCATATCTGTAATATACATCCATGAACGGCACATGCTCTTTGTGCCATGAATATTGCCAATAGAAGGGATCAATTCTGTTATCTTCTGAGAGGGATAGGGGCCGGACACGGCCCCACAAAGAAAAACGGTACTTAGCAATGAGACGATATCTACGCTCACATTTTATTCAGATTTTCCTGGCAAGCAGTTACAGAACCGGGTGACCCGCATGCAGTAATCACCTGCTCATACTTCTCTTTTGGGTTCAATCCGGTAAGTGCATACACTGCTTGTTTGTTTTTTACAAACACTACATACGGAATGCCCCTGACTCCAAATGCCGCAGCAATATCCGGATTTTGATCTACATTGATTCGAAAGAATCGGGTTTCCCTGTGGGTGTCAGCAAGAGAGCTGAATGTGGGTGCTAGGACCTTGCATGGCATACACCAGTCAGCGTACAGATCGAACACCAGAAGTTTATCCTGATTAGATTCCAGCACCGTATTTAGCTGATCAGAAGATTGAATCGTTGTAACAGCGCTTTGATCGTTTTCAGGTGTAGCTTTTTTACTCTCAATCTCTTTACTGCAGGAGCTCACCCAGAGCACTGCAGTCAGAAATAGGCCCTGTGTAACCATACTTTTAACTTTTTCTCTCATAGTATACGCTCCAGTTCTGTTTAATCTGTATTTCGTTTTCCCCTGGTGACTTGTTGTCTGCAGAGATATGTGCGAATTCCATACCAGAAACAAAATAGCTTATCCTTACAGTATAAAGGAATATATCTGTTTTATGGGTATTGCGTGCAACAGTTGTAGGTGTTGCATTGCATAAGGTTGCAATATAGGGGAATCGCCCTATCAGTTATTGCACAGAGATGTAGATCTTTCAGTCTACATTTTTTTTTCTGTTATCATTTTATTTCTGCAGAGGTGTTTATATTATTAGGATAAACAGCATGTGAACAGGAGTGGTTTTTACAGGGATACACCTCTGAATAAAAAAGAATAATCTATGAAAAAGAATCTCTATCTTGATCAGCTGTCTCATTATCTGCTGATTTGTACCATCGTGTTCAGTTGTCTTTACAGCAGTTTTGCTGAGACAGAGCTCATTATTCCTGGAGGTGACTGGCGCGATACTGATGGGAAACTGATTGCGGCAACAGAGGGTGGAATCATCAAGGTGGGAGATATTTATTATCTATGGGGTATGGATCGAAGCGCAAACAATTACACATTCGTTGGAATCAACCTCTATTCTTCCTCTGATCTTAAAAACTGGACCTTTGTGAACCAGATCCTTAAAAAAACTTCTCATCCCGATCTTGACAATGATGCCGTTATTGAGCGGGCGAAAATTCTTCACAATAAAAGAAGTGGGCAGTTTGTGATATGGATGCACTATGAGGGGCACAATGCCTATAGCATTGCAGAGGTCGCTTATGCTACTTGTACTACTATTGGTGGAGATTATGTTTTCCAGTCTCATTTCCGCCCCATGGGTATTGATAGCAGGGATATTAATGTGTACCAGGATGCTGATGGTAAGGCGTATCTCATCTGTACGACACTGGGAAATCAGAATGTCAGTCTTTTCGAGCTTGACTCTGCCTACACCAGTATAGTACGGGAGGTCTTTCGTGGTTCTGCACGTAACGGTATGGAATGTGAGGGACATGCAATAATTAATACCGGAGGATACTATTTCTGGTTGATGTCCTGGTGTACAGGCTGGGATTTTAATGATAACCATTACTTTTATGCACGAACTCTTGCTGGTCCCTGGACAGCAGGGGGCAAAATTGCTACAAGTACGACCCATACATATGAATCCCAGGTGGGGTTTGCTGTTACGGTAAGCGGCAGTGAAAAAACAACATTCCTTTATACCGGTGATCGCTGGTCGGTGAGAAATTTCGGTATGTCCCGAATTGTCCTGCTTCCTATAGAGTTGAATGGGACAGCACTGTCTGTTAAATGGCATGATCAGTATGATATCAATACGCAAACTGGGGTGTGGACTCCGGGGGCAAAGAATTTTATCGATGGTGTTTATACTATAACGGCAAAGCATTCTGGGCTTGTTCTGGGGAGTAACGGTTCTGCAGTGCAGCAGCAGCAGTATACCGGATCTCCAGATCAGTTATGGCGTATTCAGAATATCGGTGCTTCCCATTTCAGAATAACCTCAATGGAGAGTGGGAAGGTTATGGATATCTCTGGTGCATCACGAGAGGTTGGAGCGAAGCTGCTACAGTATGACTGGAACGATGGGTATAATCAGAAATGGCATATTATCGATTGTGGGGACGGGTATCACCGATTTGTTAATGTCAACACTCTTTGTAAGACTCTTGAGATCCTGAATAGTTCGACAAATGCGGGAACCGATGCTGTTTTGGGAGACTTTTCATATAGTAACAATCAGCTCTGGAGAATCGCAACAGCCAACCAGGATATCATTTCGGGTGAAACATACCGCATTGAAAACCGGGGGAGTCGGAAGGTCCTGGTTACAGAGGAGGGGGGTGGATACATCACCCAGAGAGCTTCTGCATATAATGTAAATCAGTTGTGGACTTTCGAAGATTTATTTAATGGATATTTTGTTCTGAAAACAGCAGATGGTAAAGCTTTGGACAATGGTGGTTCCGTACAGAATAATTCATTTATTTCAACCGGCACTGAAGACAAACAGTATTCGCAGCAGTGGCAGCTTGTTCACATTGAGAATGGTTGTTATAAAATCATTAACCGCATCAGCGGAAAAGTACTGGACAATAAAGACGGTTTAACTGAGGATGGTAATCCGGTAATTCAATATTCTGATTATGCATCTACCAATCAAAACCAGCAGTGGCGGTTTATAAAAGCTGACATAGTATCTACAGATGATCATTTCGGGCAGGAAGAGAAACTTGTGAGGAAAAATCCGGGCTTTTCAGTTGCCGGTCATGATTTATTCGATCTGCACGGTAGAAAGGTGCACTCCGACAGAGCAGGTTCGACAGGTACAAAACAAGGGTATGTCTCCAGAGGTGTGTATCTATTCAGACAAAAACAGGCCAGTAAAGCAGAGTACCGGGTTATACTTCAGTAAAATGACTTGTGCCGGATCAAACGAAAATCAGGATAAGAATCCGGCCCGAGCCTGCCGAAGATGTAAACGGCTTTCCATTAGGCTCATGGTTACCCTTCGATACAGTACGGCCCAGCTACCGTTATCGCTGGAAGGAAAATGAACAAGGTACACGAAAGAAGGGTAAGAACTGTGAATTTGTATGAATTGGGGCAATGATTCAATTGGTTATATATAACTGGGTGGTGGTAATGGTACGCATTTTGTGTAAAAACATCCGGTTTTGTGTCGGTTTATTTTACACTTTTAAGCTACTCAGGAAACAAAGTCAGTGTGAATGCTGTTAGTGAAACGGTGTTTCATGTTTTCACTGACTTCTGACGTAGTAATTTGATAAATAATAAGATAACCTCTCCATAAAAACGGCTCCTTGTTATTTCAGAAACGGATCATGAGAGATTTGGCATATGATTTGCGTCAGTCAGACTCATTTTTCACATTTTCAGGAGACTTTTTTCATGCATCCAAAGAAGTGTTCCGTTTTCCTGGGTCCTCTTGTTGCCGTTTTCTCTGCTTTTAGTGTACATGCAGACATTATTAATATTTCAGGGAAGCTTTTTTCTGAAGCTGGACCACAGGCAAACACTAGTAATTTTTATCATTGGGGAAAACAGACTTTTACAGCTCCACAGGATAATTTTTCTGCAGTATCCACCACAATTACAGAATATGCATCGTGCAGTAATACCTACGATTTTCTCATCGATAATGAAAATGATTATGGCTATTTTAAGCTTACAGCACAACAGTCTGTTTCTGGTCATATTGAACCAGTCTATCGTGCTTACAGTCTGTACTATGAAGCAGTATCGTTTACTATTACTGATCCGGTTACATACACAATAGAGGGGTTTTGGGATCTTGATGGGGTCGCAAAAATAGATGCATACGTTAATCTTACCAACTGGAGCGTAAACCAGTTCAGTAATTCGCAAATAAGCGAAAATACACCAGATGAATATTTTGTAGCAGGGGGAACAGGAGGAGATTATCATAGTTATTCAGAGGGACCACTTACAGGTACCCTGGAAGCCGGTACATACGAGCTTCGGAGTTGGGGAAGAATCACCACAACTGGTACTTCAGCCAGTGCGTCTTCCAGTATTGCCATTTATTTCAATCAAGCTCCAGTTGAAGAGGTTCCGGAACCCTCAGTTTTGCTGTTTATGCTAACTGGTCTGGGTTCTGTGCTGGCATTGAAAAAGAGGAAACAGAGATAGTTGTGTAGATTGCTCCACCTCACCTGAGAGCGATGTGTCAGGTGAGGTTTCAATTATTACCTGCTACAATAGAAAAATACCGTTCGAAAAACAGCTCACGGTGAACCTGCGATGCTACTTCGTGGTTCCACTCACCGATACCCTCAGCCCAGCGTGTCATTCCCTCATAGTAATCATCTCCATGTTCCAGATAAACGCGGCCTTTTTGGTACTGAAGAATATCATCATGGAAAATTGACATGGCTGCCAGGGGATCATGAAAGACAATATGAGGATACTCATTATGGTATTCTGAGAAAGCGCGTACTGGTTCCAGTAATTTCCCTGTAAATCTGTTTTGCGCTTCAATGCGATCCATCGTCACCTTGTAGGTGACATCCAGACCAATCGACCGGTGGAGAGGTACTCTGGAATTATAAACAATCGCTGTAGCAAAAGGATCACCGATTGCATTCCACTCAAATTTAAAATCCTTCAGTTCCGGAAGTTCATAATGGAAAACGCCACACATCATGACTAGACCTTTGAGAAGAGATGGAATTTGGGGATCTATGGAAAAGAGAAGTCCGATATTTGTCAGGGGCGCTATACTCAGTAATACAATCTCTCCTGGGTTTTCCCGTATCGTTTTCCTCATAAAACGAATCGCCTCTCCTTCAGGAAAATTTCGCGACAGATTCCAGTTTTTCAGCGCCGCAGCATGTGGAGCTATCGGTTGATGCTGTTTCCCATGCATCGGGTAAGCTGCTCCCGGAAAAATTGGGACCTCTTTTTCTGCTATCGAACAGAGCAGATGTGCCATCATTGCGCGTTTTTGTGGCTCACCAGTAACCGTAGTGATACCCATCAGTTCACACCTCGGTTCAGCAAGAAGATAACTGAGCGCCAGTGCATCATCGATATCCGATCCGATATCTGTATCCAGTAAAACTTTGATTTTTTCCATACGCCTCATATTAAGAAAGAACCCGTTATGGTAATGGTCTGGTAGAAGTACTGAAGAAAAAAAGTTTTCGTATAGGATAAGAGAAAATTCACCCTTTTTACAGGGTACCTGTTTTTCACATGGGGACGGACTGTGTTTATGTGCTTTTGAGCCGAAAAGGATAACCTCATAAACATAGTCCGTCCCTGTCTGCGCATGGACTACTGAGTCCAGTGAGGGTACCCATCATACACTGGCATTGAAGAGATTGAACAAAAGTCACCAAAAAAAGGTAGTACCAGAAAAAGCGTATACTTTAGTAGAAGTCATTTCCGCTAAAAAGCATCATGGCAGAACCACAAATCTGAATATATTTTCTATCTCTATCTATAAATAGTTGAGTCCAGAGAGGGAATAAATTGTGGCCGAACTAGAAATAACATCGATTGGCGAAACAGGGGAGATCTCCTCATCGGGAAAAAGTGCAGAGCTTACCGGTGCACATGAGTACCGGACCCATACCTGTGCAGAGCTTCGTAAAGAGCACATTGGCAAAATCGCTCGTCTGAGTGGGTGGATTCATAATCGGCGGGACCATGGCGGTGTTCTTTTTATCGATCTTCGCGATCATTATGGCGTAACCCAGGTTGTAATCTACCCCGATAGAGAGTTTCAGAAATTGCTGGCACATCTTCATAAGGAGACCGTCATCCGGTTTGATGGGATGGTGGCTGCTCGTTCTGCGGAGACGGTTAACACAAAGCTGCCTACCGGTGAGATCGAGCTTATAGCCCAGGAGTATGAGATTCTTAACACTTGTGAGGCAACACCGTTCTGTATTTTCCCCGAAGATCCGGTTCCGGAGGATATGCGTCTTGAGTATCGCTATCTCGATCTCAGACGCAGCAAAATTCACCAGAACATTCTTTTGCGCTCTCAGGTCATACTTCATATACGAAAATTGATGAACGAAATGGGTTTTAATGAGTTCCAGACACCCATTCTCACTTGTTCTTCACCAGAAGGGGCCCGTGATTATCTTGTTCCCTCACGGGTTCATCCGGGCAAGTTTTATGCTCTCCCCCAGGCACCTCAGCAATTCAAGCAGCTTCTGATGGTGGCCGGCTTTGACCGTTATTTTCAGATTGCGCCTTGTTTCAGAGATGAAGATGCCCGGGCGGATCGCTCTCCTGGTGAGTTTTACCAGCTCGATATTGAGATGTCTTATGCGACTCAGGAAGATGTCTTCAAGGTTGTGGAAGAAGTGCTGCAGAGTGTTTTCCACACATTCTCCTCTTTTAAAATCGATAGTGCTCCGTTTGTAAGAATCCCCTTTCGAGAGGCGATGGTCAGTTATGGATCTGATAAACCGGATCTTCGCAACCCATTGAAAATCCAGGATGTATCGGCTCTGTTTGCCAACTCAGGTTTTAAAGTATTCAGTGATGCTGTGGCCAGTGGCGGGGGGGGGAGGGCGATTCCGGTGAAAAACGGTGCAGCACAGCCAAGAGCTTTTTTCGACAGAATGCTTCAGTTCGCCCAATCGTTAGGCTCTCAGGGACTGGCTTATCTTGTGTGGGGTGAATCGGGCATAAAGGGGCCGATTGCAAAGTTTCTTGATGCCACAAAGATGGAAGAGCTTGCAGAGCAGCTCAATGTATCTACTGGTGATGTGGCGTTTTTTATCTGTAATGATGAAAAGAGGGCAAACAAGATTGCTGGTGAGATCCGTATACGGCTTGGTCAGGAACTGGACATCATCGAGAAGAACTCGTTTCGATTCTGCTGGATCACCGATTTCCCGATGTTTGAGTACAACGATGAGCATCACAGGATAGACTTTTCTCATAACCCGTTTTCCATGCCACAGGGTGGCTTGGATGCACTGCTGACGAAAGATCCGCTTCAGATTATGGCATATCAGTACGATATTGTGTGCAACGGGATTGAGCTTTCTAGTGGAGCGATTCGGAATCACCGCCCGGATATCATGTACAAAGCATTTGAAATTGCCGGTTATACCAAAGAGGAAGTGGAGGCGCGCTTCTCTGGTATGATCAATGCATTTCGATATGGAGCACCTCCTCACGGTGGTATTGCACCGGGAATTGATCGAATGATTATGCTTCTGACCGATGAGCCGAATATCCGTGAGGTGATTGCATTTCCGATGAACCAGAAAGCGCAGGATCTCATGATGCGTGCGCCATCGGAGGTTTCGCCCCAGCAGCTCAAAGAACTGCATCTTAAAACAGTCAAGTTTACGTGAGGAAAAACAGTGTCAAGCCTTTCTGCCCTTAGCAAAAGGCATCGAAGCCTCTTCTTGTTTCTTCTGCTTGCAGCATTGCCAGTAAAGGCAATGCTGTTTATCCCCATGGATGATATTCAGACCGATCATCTCAAAGCGTATGGTCTTATTTTCAAAATGCTCTCTGATGGACAGCGGGTTTACTGGTTACTCAATTATCGTGGCGGATCGTTTGCCAGCGAGGCGCCGGATGCCTATGAGCTTCAGGCGCGAGTGGCAGGTATAGAGATTAAGAAGATCGGTGCGGATACCTGGAAAGAGATACTGGGGACTATCGAGAAAAACAACATGGAAAAAGTGACACTGGAGAAAGCACCGAAAGTCGCGGTGTATACACCTCCGGGAAAACTTCCGTGGGATGATGCCGTGACACTTGCACTTACTTATGCAGATATCACCTATGATAAAATTTATGACAAAGAAGTGGTTACCGGGAAACTTGCCGACTATGACTGGCTTCATCTACACCACGAAGACTTCACCGGGCAGTACAGCAGATTCTATAAAGGGTTTGCTCATACAACCTGGTATCAGCGCCAGAAAATGGAGCTTGAACAATTAGCATCGAGTTTGGGGTTTAAAAAAGTAAGTGACTGCAAGAAGGCTGTGGCGCTTGCAATCAGACAGTATGTCGAGAAAGGCGGGTTTCTCTTTGCTATGTGTAGTGCAACCAACACTCTTGAGATTGCTCTTGCGGCGCTGGGGACCGATATTGTTGGAGAAGTATACGATGGTGATGGAATCGATCCGCAGTATAAACAGAAGCTTGATTTTGGAAATTGTATGGCTTTTGAGAATTTCCAGATCCAGACCGATCCACTTGAGACCTATTTCGGCAATATTGATGCAAATCTGGTAAATACACCGATGCGCAAAGAAGCACAGGATTTCGAGCTCTTCGATTTCAGTGCAAAACTGGACCCGGTTCCTTCAATGCTGATTCAGAACCATCGCCATCGGATCAAAGGGTACTTTGGTTTACTTACATCATTCAATAGAAAAGTAATCAAGAAAAGTGTTATCATACTGGCCGAAGTTCCGGGAACCGAGATGGTGAACTATATCCATGGTGTGGTGGGGAAGGGACAGTTTGCTTATCTGGGAGGTCACGACCCGGAGGACTATTCTCATGCTGTTGGAGACCAACCGACCATGCTCGATCTTCACAAAAACTCACCCGGTTACCGTTTAATTCTTAATAATGTTCTTTTCCCGGCTGCAGAGAAAAAAGAAAAGAAGACCTAGTGTCAGACAAACGATCTGTTCTATCCTGGTGTTTTTATGATTGGGCGAACTCTGCATTCGCCCTGACCGTGATGGCAGGATTCTTTCCTGTGTTCTTCAAGGATTACTGGTGTGCGGGGGTGGAGCCTACTGTGAGCACTGCCCGGCTCGGGATCGGGAATGCATCAGCGGGACTGGTAGTTGCTCTGCTTTCGCCATTTCTGGGGGCACTTGCCGATGCTGGCAGGGCAAAGAAAAAGCTTTTGGGAGGTTTTCTCCTGATCGGGACAACCGCAACGGCATCTCTGTTTTTCCTTCAGCAGGGAGCATGGGTTTCTGCGCTTGTTGTTTTTGTTCTGGCGAATATCGGGTTTAACTGTGCTAATATCTTTTATGATTCGTTACTGATCGATGTAGCAGATGAGTCCCGCATGGATTGGGTTTCATCACTGGGCTATGGTCTGGGGTACCTTGGGTGTGGCATTCTCTTTCTGTTCAATATTTTCATGGTGCAAAAGCCATCACTTTTCGGTCTGGATGGGGCTGCATCGGCCGTAAAGACCTCATTTGTCATTGCATCGGGATGGTGGTTGCTGTTTTCGATTCCCCTCTTTCTTTTTGTGAAGGAACGACTTTACAGTACAGTGAGCGGTATCGGTGCCGTTGTTGCGGAAAGCTTTATACGGCTCAGGGTCACTACGTTGAAAATAGTATCAAGCAGATCGTTGCTGCTCTTCCTCTTTGCCTACTGGATGTACATCGACGGGGTGCATACGTTTGTACTTATGGCAGTTGATTTTGGAATGTCAATCGGACTCTCCCCAACTGCTCTTATGATTGCTCTTCTGGTAGTGCAGTTTGTGGCATTCCCATCGGCACTGCTCTTTGGGGTCCTGGCCCGGCGGTTTGGTGCGTTTGTCATGATTATGGCTGGTATCTGCATCTATATACTGGTATCAGGAATCGGGGCATTACTGCTTAAGACACAGGTTGATTACATCGTACTGGCGGGAATAACCGGACTTGCCCAGGGAGGGATACAGGCGCTGAGCAGATCCTATTTCGGGAAGATCGTGCCTGCTGCTGAATCAGCCGAGTATTTTGGATTTTTCAATGTGGTAAGCAGGTTTGCTGTTATTGTCGGGCCACTTATCGTGGGAATTGTTGCTGTGTTGACCAGAAGAGCAGGGTTGGAATCAAGTCTGGCATCGCGGATCGGGATGTCATCGGTGGCTGTGTTGTTTCTGGGTGGTGCGATTCTGCTGATATATGCGGAGCGGGAAAAAAGAAATGAAATGACTGAAGCCACTTCATGATAAATGTTTACAGGATACGTAGCTTGCATATTGTTAAGAACAGAACTGAATAGAGCATGACCGGAAAAGGAAAACCGAAGCAGGGAGATACGGAAACGTCGTTTGAGGTGCGTAATTTCGATGCACCAATGACGTTAGATGTGTATACTGCATTAGCTAAAAACCCCCTCTATATCATCCTCGATAATCTCAGGAGTGCCTTCAACGTGGGGGCGATTTTCAGGACCTGTGATGCGATGAGGGTGAGTGGGTTATTTCTATGTGGGTATACGGCGTTTCCGCCCCATGTAAAATTACAGAAGACCTCATTGGGTACTATTGATTATGTGCCCTGGAAAAGATTTGAGAACACGCTTGAAGCTGTGGAGTATTTGCAGATGCAAAAGATTCCGGTTTGGGCTGCAGAAACTACATCGAAATCGAAACCGTTCTATTCGTTGCAGTATCCTTCATCTTTGGGGCTGGTTTTCGGGAATGAGGCATTGGGTGTGAGCAGGGATGTACTGGAGCGGTGTGATGACCTAATCGAGATTCCGCTCTACGGGTTCAAGAATTCACTCAATGTGGCGACATCCTGTGCGGTGATCGGTTTCAAGGTACTAGAATCTATGACTGGAAAGAAAAAGGCTACTGCACCGGTGGCACAGTAACCTTGTAAAACTATCTTACCTATAACCGGATCTTTAACGCTCACTCCGGTAAGACATGCGTTTTTCTTCACGAATCCGTTTGCGCTTCGATGAATTAAGCCGCCGTTTTTTCTCTTCACTGGGTTTTTCAAAGTGGCGGTACTTTTTCACATCAGACAGGATACCTGCCCGTTCGCACGTTTTTGTGAAGCGCCGAAGGGCTTTTTCGAAAGCTTCATCATCCCGTACAACAATACCGTTCATGCAGTTTCACCTTCTTTCCGTTTTCTATATGTTGAAAGGAATCTGTAAAAAATAGGTTACGCAGCACAGAGAATCAAGAAAACAGTAAAAAGAGTGCATGATGGACTATTCCATAGTATTTTTGTCATCTGGTGCGTATCGCGTTCTTTTCAGCAGAGGAACACGCGTGCAGTGTCTGAGAATGTATTTAGCAAAAAAGAGAGCAACTACCCTATGGTTTTATTCGGTCTGGATCTGTTTGTTAGGCAGTACCCTGCTGCATTAAAAGGAAAGAAGATTGGTGTGGTGTGCCATGCAGCTTCAGTAACCTCATCCTACTCGCATGTCGTGGATGTGCTCAGGAGTCATCCTGATTGCAACCTGGCGGCGATTTTCGGTCCGCAGCATGGTCTTCACGGGCAAACTCAGGATAATATGATCGAATGGGAAGGTGGAATCGATCCGTCGAGAGGAATACCGATATATAGTCTCTATGGGGAAGTGCGAAAACCGACACCTCGCATGCTCGAGGGGCTTCATGCGCTGATTTTTGATGTTCAGGATGTCGGAGCCCGGCCCTATACCTATGCCTGGACACTGAAACTGTGTATGGAAGCGTGCATGGAGCAGGGAATCTCACTCTGGGTGCTCGACAGACCAAACCCGATCGGGTGTGTTCCGGTTGACGGTCCAATGCTTGACCCTGAATATTTTTCCTTTGTCGGAGGGGCGCAGATTCCGCTTTGTCACCGCTTGACTATGGGAGAGATGGGGGCACTGCTGCAGAAGACCTTTTTCCCCTCCCTGGAGTTACATGTGGTATGGATGCAGGGCTGGTGGAGAGATTCTTTATGGCCACAAACCGGTCTCCCCTGGGTTCTCCCTTCTCCGAACATGCCAACGGTGGATACTGCGGTAGTCTATCCGGGTATGGTCTTGCTGGAGGCAACCAATATCTCTGAGGGACGGGGTACAACACGACCATTTGAGATCTTTGGTGCACCGTATCTACAATTTCAGGAATTCAGGAAAAAACTCTTCAGGTATGAGCTTGGCGGATGTGTATTCAGGGATCATGGATTCATACCCACATTCCAGAAATGGCAGGGAGTGTACTGTGAAGGGATGCAGATTCATGTGACTAATCCACGGGCATTCAGCCCGGTGCTTACTGCCATTGCTATTCTCAAAGCTGCACTGGAGTGCTCTGATGGTAAGTTTGCATTCAAGCAGCCTCCCTATGAGTATGAAACAGTGAAGATGCCCTTTGACATTCTTGCCGGTAGCGACACAGTACGTCTGGCTCTGGAGAAGGGGGTATCACTTGAGGAGATTCGTGCGGTGTGGCAGAGTGCGCACGAGGGGTTTGCCGAAACGTTTGCAGCGATAGCTCACTATCCTCAGGAGCGTCTATGAAAGGATTTGTGCTTGCTGCCGGGTTTGGAACGCGCTTACGTCCAATTACCGATCACTTACCCAAAGCACTTGTTCCGGTTTGTGGAAAGCCGCTGCTTTCCCAGCAGCTCAGTTTTCTCAAAAATCATGGGATCACTTCAATCGGTGTCAACACTCACTATCTTCATGAGCAGCTTGAGCGATTTCGACAAAATTCAGGTCTCTCATTTGAGCTCTTTCACGAAAAGGATGCGATTCGGGGAACCGGTGGTGCACTTTACTTTGCTCGTGAGTTTCTTGCAGGGGATGAATCGTTCTGTGTCATGAACGTGGATATAGTCTGTCGTATTGATCTTCAAAGTGCTGTTGCCGCTTTTACCACATCATCCTGTAGTTGTGCTTTGCTTGCTTTTCCGGCTGCACCGGGGAAAGGCACGGTAGTATATAATCCGGAGACTGGCGCGTATCTGGGGACATCATCTGGTGCCGACGAAAAAGGGGTTGCATCTGCCAATTTTATCGGTATTGCATTATACAAAAAAGAATTCCTTTCGCTTCTTACCCCCGATGATTTCTCCATTGTACCTGTGTGGTCACGAGCATGTGAGCTGGGGTTGACTGTGCAGGTGGTGCTTCTTTCAGATGGGTACTGGAAAGATATCGGAACACCCCGTGCCCTTGCCCAAGTGCATTTTGCTGCACTCGATGGGGAAATTTCGTTTCCTCTTCCGCCTCAGCTTGTCATTAATACAGAAAAGAAGATCTGTGCACCCCAATCGCTTTTTGATACTCTGTCCAGTACACGTAACCCCTATGCGTGGGTGGAATCAGAGCTTGTGGCACCAGGAACCCGGATCTCCCGAAGTGTGGTTTTTGAACATGCGCGAATCGATGGTGCATCAGAGCTGACTGATGTACTGGTAACCAGGTGGGGGATAGTACCAGTATCATGACTAGTATCGAACTTACTCCAGCTCAGATAGACTTTTTAAAGAGTGTCTTGCATGATTTTGCAACCGGATCCTGGCAGGTCGAACTTGCCGGAAGAGCTGGATCACAACGTTATTTTGTCAGAGTGGCAGATGCAAACAGCTCCTACATTCTCATCGTGTGGGACAGCAGGGATGAAGACTGGAGCAGGTTTCTCTCCATAGAGACAGATCTGTCCGGTAAGGTTCCCTTTCTTCCGAAAGTTTTCAAGGATGATCCCCTGCACGGGTTGATTCTCGAAGAGGATTTCGGGAGTATGACCCTGAAACGGTATTGCGCAGAGTACATGAGTAATTCGCAGGCATTGTGCAACATCTATAAAAAGGCACTGGATGCATTGCACCGATGGCAATCGATGGATAACAGGTCGAGTCCGGTCATTGCATCGCGCGAAATGGATCTTCAGACATTCCTCTGGGAATCCTGGTATTTCGGGAAATATTGTGTTACCGACTACTGTGCACGTGAATCAATGCTTGATACATGGTGGGAAGAGGAGCGTTTAAGACTGGCTTCTGTGGCCTCTTCACTTCCACACACATCGATACACCGGGATTTTCAATCGGAAAATATCATGATTGTCAATGATGAAATCCGGTTTGTTGATTACCAGGGTGCACGTCTTGGACCCCCTGATTACGACACTGCATCACTGCTCTTTGATCCGTATATTGCAATTCTCGATGCTGCCATGGTGAAAGAATTATACCACTATTATAGAAAACTACAACCGGTACCAGGCGATTCCCGTTCATTTTATATTTGTGCTGCACAGAGACTTATGCAGGCACTCGGTGCATATGGCAATCTTTCTCTTCACAAGGGAAAAGAAT
>OBJA01000841.1_pt1 | contig 24456 bp, 30 predicted proteins | sample 1519751 | NCBI WGS metagenome assembly OBJA01 (sample SAMEA3881238, study PRJEB22517) | soil metagenome | biome: lake sediment; feature: soda lake sediment; material: sediment, water from around vicinity | place: India | collected 2013-12-23 | depth 3 m
TTAGATGTATTTTCTAAGTAGTCGGCCACGTCAACAACCGTTGACGCAAGCGAAGGGATGAAAATTTTATGTTGACGTGGACGACAAGGGGCATTTTCTAGGTAGGGAGAACTGTTGATAAGGAGGACTAGAATGAACGCTAAAAATCGGTTCTTTTTTACGATGATAATCCTAATATTTATCGCATGGATCAATCCTTGCCTGCTCCATGCAGATATAACCGAAAATAAGAAAGTCTTCTGGAATAATCTATCCGCGGAAAATTACCGTCAAGCCTTCGATGCTGCTCTTGAACTTGGTGAAAAAAACCCCATTTACTTTGAAGTCGCCTATTATCTGCAGGCCATATCGTTTCGTTCAAAGCATTTATTACATGAGGTCGGTCAAGCCATCCTTCATGCGGAGATCGATAAGACCAGCATCAATAGGATTGAAAGAGATATGGATCAGTTCTTGCCAAATGATTCAGCGTTTCGCTTTTTGGTGCGCGCCATCATCCAATTCAATGAATTTAACAACAAGACAGGCGCGGAGGAATTGCTGCAAAAAGCGATGTCAAAAAAAGAAACAAGCCTAGGACACTATTTGGTGTATGCGTTCACCAATGACATCGAGGCTTTGAGTAAGGTTTACGTTGAGGGGAAAGATAAGGGATTCGTCAGGCAACAGATGCTAATTCATGCCTATAATCAAGGGGAAAAAGGAGAAAATCTCCGTTCTGAAATGGAGTTGCTCCTTTCGGATGATACATATTACTTTGACAAAGAGGACTATCTAAACTTTCTGCAGATGGGATTCGGTGAAAGGTTTGTCAGTAGCATCGGCCCCGGCGGACCCAATAATGAACCATTCTTCGGGCCGCTTTGCCGAGTTACTGCGTGGGACTCTTTCAAAAGACTTGCTCCTCGGCATCAAGTGTTACTAGCTTTTGCTGTCGGGGGTCCAGGAGGACAGAATACGGGCCATGCTGAAGAATTGATAAAGATAATAGACGAAAAGACATTACGGACTTATGCGCCCATCATTCTGATGTTAAGAATCTATGAGAATTTCCACGATTATCGATACGAAGAGGTATATCAGGATGCCGATGAACTGTTGGCAATGGATCTGGATGACGCGTTCTATTTTATTTACTTATATGATTTGGCCTACGAGTATGAACTGTTCTTTTTCGCCGGCTATCGAGCAGAACAACGCATGATCGACAAGGCGGTTGCCTTATATGAGAAAGCCTATCAAAAAGTGCCGAAGTGGTCTTCTTTTTGGCAAGAGTGTGTTTTGCAAGGGAAAGGCCGTAGCCAATACTATGCCAAGCGATATGAGGATTCAATTGATACACTTAAGGCAGCCCTCGCTCTGAGGGATGATCCCATATGTTATATCTTCTTATGTCTTGACTATTATGCTATCCGTGACAAAACCAATGGTTCCTATTGGGAGAGTAAAGCCAGAAAGGCATTTGCAGGCAATAGAAGCATCTTAAGGGAGTTTGAACAGTTGTTGAGTGAAGTGAAGAACTAATTCGAACAAGCGAGGTATTCATCATGTTGCTGCCGATAGTCATCCGTGAAGCGGACGAACACGATCTTCAACAGATTATTATGCTCTATGACCAACCGGACATGGATAACGGTAACACAATCTCCATCGATCATGCCTTGGTTGCCTTTCAAAGGTTCAAACAATATCCCTTCTACAAGCTTTTCGTGGCTGTTCTCGACGATCAGATCGTGGGTGCCTATGAATTATTAGTGATGGATAACATCGCTCATCAAGGATCCCCTTCAGGAATCATAGAGGATGTGGTTGTATCGGAGAGACATGGACGCAAGGGGATTGGGAGAACAATGATGCATCATGCCATGAATCTCTGCAAGACAAAGGGATGTTACAAAGTTTTGCTTTCGAGCAATCTCAAACGGGAGAATGCCCATAGGTTCTATGAATCATTGGGATTCAAACGCCATGGGTACAGCTTCTATGTCGAGTTATAAGGGAAAAGATGTAATCAAACACCTGTCCTAATGGGGGATCATGAATGAAAAAAGTATTACTTTTGCTAGCGGAGGGATTTGAGTTCTATGAAGCCAGTGTTTATATCGATGTGATCGGGTGGAACTTGGTCGACGGGGACAAAACCACAAAGCTTTATACCGGTGGACTTCGAAGGGAAATTAAGAGCTCTTTCGATCAGCGGTTGATTGCGGATTATACCATCGATGAAATCAATGTGGATGAATTTGAGGCGCTGGCGATTCCTGGTGGTTTTGAGGAATATAACTTTTATCGTGATGCTTATGATGAGCGATTCTTAAACATCATACGCTAATTTGATCTGAAGAAAAAGACCATCGCTGCGATATGTGTCGCCGCATTGCCCATAGGAAAAAGCGGAGTCTTGGCCGGAAGAAAGGGAACGACATATCGTTTCAAGAACGGAATACGCCAGGATAAACTCAAAGCGTATGGTGTTTGCGTTGTCCAAGAACCGATCGTTGTGGACGACAATATTATCACTTCTTGGAATCCTTCGACAGCGATGGATGTAGCTTTTTTGCTCTTGGAACGCCTGACAACAAAGGAACAAGCTGATTATATCCGAAGCATCATGGGATTTGAAAACGTATAAAGTTAGGGCAGTCATGACACAGTTTCAGGACCTAGCCGATGAGTATGATTTCGCAGAACTAGCCCCTTGTCCGTTTCATACGGTTGGGCAGGTTTTTAAGGCGGATTGTGGAAAACTCGATGGTTTCTGTGATGAAGCATGGGAGGCTATCCACCATTATGTATTTGCGATGGCGCATGGCGCAAAAACGCTATTTGATGGCAAATGGATTGCCAAAGAGGGAGTTTCCATAAACTCTTGCAATGATGGAATACGACCAGTCGTCTTTAAAATAGAGCGTATTGAAGATTAATGGGCAACGTTCATACGGAGAAGAGGTTCGTTTTATGGATAAGGATGCGATTATTGATAGCATATCATGCTGCGGATTGGTATGTCAGCTATGCCATTTAGCGGACAAATGTGACGGTTGTCGAAGTTCTGCTAACCGTTGTGAGAACCATTCCGGCAAATGGGGCGGATGCTATCACCGAAAATGCTGTATTCAGCAGGGGATTAGAGGTTGTTGGGAATGCAAGGACTTCCCCTGCGATAACGATATGTTCAGCAAAGATCATGATCTAAAGATTCGCGCCTTTGCCCGTTGCATTAAAGAAGATGGCCTCGAAAAATTCGCGACATATCTTATTGAGAACGATAAACAGGGTTTAGAGTACGGTTATCAAAGGGACTATGACTTCAAAAGAACCGAGGATGAAGTCCTGGAGCTACTAAGAACCGGCATGAACAAATCAGTTGGAAAATAACATGGAGGTTCTTTGTGTGCGAATCCGAGAAGATAGGAATGGATCGAATTAATCAATACTTATAACAAACTATCCAAACTGTTTATGAGTATGGAGGTTTCAACTATTGACAAATGAGGATTATCAATTTATCACCGCCTTAGAAAACGGTGATTTGGAAGCCTTGCAAAAAGTTCCCAAAGCTGATCTTCATAACCATTGTTTCCTCGGTGGAAATCGAGAGTATATCCTTATGCGTACAGGGAAAGAAATTCCCCTTCAAAAAGAAACACTTAAGAGTATGCATGATATGCACCATTGGATAGGGCAAAATGTTGCTGATCTCTTGGAAACACTGGAAGGAAGAACTCTTGCACTGGAGGCGACATTTGTACAAGCCGCAAGTGATGGAGTTACAGTTCTAGAGATCGGTGAAGATGTATGGGCCAATGGACATTATTACCATGGAAAAATTGAAGATTTAATCAACACATTTCAAACGTTGCATCATAGATTTGCTCCTCAAACAGAATTTAAGTTTCAGATGGGTTTATCTCGCCATTGTCCCATAGAGCTACTGGAAGAATGGAGCGCACCGTTTCTTGAAAGGGATTGCTTTTACTCCATCGACCTCTACAGCGATGAATTAGCTCAGCCCATTAAGAATTTCAAACCCATTTACCGAAGAGCAAAAGAAAAAGGGCCTTGTCTTAAAGGCCCATGTCGGGGAATGGGACAATGCCGATGACGTGAAAGAGGCAGTGGAAGAGCTCCAACTCCAAGAAGTGCAGCACGGAATCGCCGCCGCCAAATCAGTGCCGGTCATGAATTACCTGGCGGAACATGGGATTCAGTTGAATATTTGCCCCACAAGCAATCTGATGCTGGGCCGTGTGGAAAGCTTGAGAAACCATCCAATTCGTACACTTTATGACCATGGAGTGAGGGTTACGATCAATTCTGATGACATCTTAGTCTTTGGTCAGAGCGTTTCACAGGAGTTTTTAAGCCTGTATAGGGTGGGATTATTTACCGCCGAGGAACTTAATGTGATTCGAAAATATGGTTTAGGAGTATGAAAAGGATGAGGCCACAGAACCCAAACCAAGAAAAGAATGTTCGCTCAAAAATGCAAAGCGCAGCAATTCCAGTCTTTCGTTCAAAAAGGACCATAGTCAAACGCGGATTCCTCTATCTAGCGATGCTCTTAGCATTTACCTTTATTTATACATTCCTGGAGCCGTTTTGGTTAGAAACGAAGACGATCCGTATTGCAGACAATGATATTCCTGCCGTCTTTGACCAAGTTAGAATTGTATTTCTCACCGATATCCACCATGGTCCTTTCTTTTCCAAATCACGTTTGAGACGTCTGGTTCAGACCGTGAATCGACTCCGGCCCGATCTTATTCTATTGGGGGGCGACTATGTCCATCGAAGCCCGGAATATATCGAACCTTGCTTTCAGGAGTTGAGTTTACTCCAAGCAACCTATGGTATCTATGGCGTTTTGGGGAATCACGATCACTGGGAAGATCCGATTCTGACGCGCGAGTCCATGCAGAAAGCAGGGATTCAAAATCTAGACAATAAGGGTATTTGGATCGAAAAAAATGGGCAGCGTATCCGCCTGGGTGGAGTAGGGGATTTTCTTTATGATACACCGGATATTCGCCCCGCACTGTCCGGACTTCAAAGCGATGATTTTCTGATCTTGGTAACTCATAATCCCGACTTCTTCGAAGGGCAAAAAACCGATATGATGGATCTGGCATTTGCTGGGCATACCCATGGCGGGCAAGTAACATTCTTCGGTCTATGGGCGCCGTTAATTCCGTCACAGTTTGGACAGAAGTATCGTTCAGGCGTTATCCAGATGGGCAATGCCAAGCTGATCATCTCCCATGGAATAGGAACCATTACACCGCCGGTGAGATTTTTTGCCAGACCGCAAATAATTGTGGCCACATTACAAGCGATTGATAATTAGGCGCACATTTTCCTTTTTGAGCAGGCGCCATTGAATATATGAAGGGCAGGACCTTCTGAAGGTCAATACGCAGGACAGGGACGATCTTGGGCGACATTAGTTTGGACTTTGCATTACTTATTTTTTAACAGATATTTTTTGCAGATTGTGAGGTATATTTCTAGTGGCAAGAGTTAGTGTTATAATTCCCATATATAATGCAGAAGACTATCTTGAACAGTGTTTGGAGTCGGTGATTCGACAGACGTATACGGATTTGGAGATTATCGCTGTCTTAGATGGACCGACGGACCAAAGTGAATCGATTGTAAAACGATTTGTTGAAAAAGATCCCCGGATCATTGGGGTCAACCAACCCAATCGTGGATCAAGTGCGGCTCGAAATTACGGACTATCCCTAGCAACAGGTGAATATGTGTCATTCATCGATAGCGATGACTGGATAGCAGAGACTTACATACAAAGACTAGTGGAAAACGCACTAACCAGCGATGCGGATATGGTCATCTGCAACTATTATCGATACAAAGAAAAAGGAGCAAAGATTGTTCCCAATCAACCGCTACCATCGGGGATTCATGACTCCAATACCGTTATTCGTGAATTAATTCGAGATAAATATCTTCAAAACTTTCTATGGAATAAATTGATTCGCCGGGATGTGTTTGAGAAGAACAGGATTAGCTTTCCGGTGGGATTAATCTTTGAGGATCTTGCCATCATGAGTCGTGTTGCCTACTACTGCCATAAGGTCAATATAATCAATGAACATCTTTATTATTATAGAATTCGCGAAAACAGCCTTATTCATAACATTAATCCCAAATGGTTTTCAGACCTCTTGACGGCTCTTGGCATAATCAAATCATTTTTAGTAGAAGAAGGTATTTACTATAAGTATCACGCTGAATTCCGTTATCTATGTATTATAAATCTGATTCGAAGCTCCCGAGCGATATGTCGAAGCGATAATAACTTTGAATTTTTGCTTGAGGAGGTTATAGCAGGGATAAAAGATTTGTTGGACGAAGATGAAGATCGGGAGAAGATAATCCAGACGAAAAAGTGTTTATCCCTTAGTAAACGCGTTTCATATGAGCTATTGATGGCTGCTCCTAGGATCTATCATCACTTATCTTCTCGAAAAATAATCTAGTAAGAGAAACTTCATTGAGATCTCTAATCATTAAGGATCAACTCCAGGAAGAGGGGATCTTTGGATTATCGCTGGACATAATTGCCGACTAATCTTTATTTTTGTAGCTTCTTGGAGATGATAGATCCGATTATATTTCTTCAGCATTTTACACTTATGGATTTGCAGCAAATCTCATATTTAGGGAGGGATGTCGATGACATCCAGGGATAATTGGAAGAAAGAGCTTACCCCCGAGGTCTATCATATTCTTTTTGAACGTGGAACTGAACCGCCGTTTAGTGGAGAATATTACCGGCACAATGAAACAGGAGAGTATCTCTGCGCCGCCTGTGGGAGTTCATTATTCCCGTCGAAAACAAAGTACGACTCCGGAAGTGGGTGGCCCAGCTTCTTTAGGCCGATCGACGATAAATGCATTTCGACTCAAAGGGACCACAGCCATGGAATGGAGCGCACGGAGGTTTTGTGTGCCTGTTGTGGTGGGCATCTTGGACATGTCTTTGAGGATGGTCCACAACCGACGGGATTGCGATACTGCATTAACTCAGGAGCATTAAAATTCAAAGACAACGAGTAATGTTTGCGCAAACATGCATTACATTATGAATGTATTATTCTTTAATTACCCTATATTGTGCAGGTTGTAAAAAATGAACGAGGAAGATGAAGATGGAGAAAGCAACGTTTGCAGCAGGGTGTTTCTGGGGAGTGGAGATGGCCTTCCGTCGTTTGGAAGGGGTGAAGAAAACCATGGTAGGTTATATCGGCGGTACTAAAGAAAATCCGACTTATCAGGAGGTATGTTCGGATACAACAGGTCATGCGGAAGCTGTCCAAATCGAGTTTGATTCCGAAAAGATCGACTACGAAAGACTGCTTGAGGTGTTTTGGTCAATTCACGACCCGACAACGTTAAACCGACAAGGTCCGGATCTTGGTTCCCAGTATCGATCGGTTATCTTCTATCACGATGAGGACCAAAGACGAAAAGCAGCGAGTTCCATTGAGGCATTGGAACATTCGGGCAGGTTCCAGCGGCCCATCGTTACTGAACTCCGCCCGGTCTCCGAGTTTTATCCAGCCGAGGATTATCATCAGCAGTATTTGGAGAAACGGGGAACAGGAAGCTGCCATCGATAAAAGCAAATACTCGAACAATAATTTCGGCAGCAAGAAGTATTGATAAGTAAAAGCAAAAAAGCAGGTTGTCCCAATGGGCAACCTGCTTTTTTACTGATGGATTGCTTATCCTTTGTACATCTTGTTGAAGGCGAGTTGAGCATTGACCAATGCATCGCGCATCATATCTTCGGCTTTAGCGGTCTCGCGGTTGGCGAGGTGAGCCATGAGCTCCTTGGTATTGAGCTCGGCAGCGGCTTGCTCGCAGGCTTCCCAGCTTAGGACGGAGCGGATAACACGATCGATGGCCTGGCGGGTATTGTCATAGGCACGAGCTTGCATGTCGTGACCTTTCCAGCGATTGAAACCCGCTTCTTGAATCAATCCGGCGATGGCTATGTTCATTCCATTGATGCGGGTACCGTGGTCGATATCGTATTTGCCAGGACCACCAAGAATGATTCCGTCGTTGTAGCCTTGACTGTTGAGATGCATGTGCATCATGGCGTCGTTGTCTAGCTCTTCCACGCTGTCGTAGACATGGTCCAGACCGATCATCTCTGAGTGGCCAAACTCTTTGTTGACGCCTTTCTTCTTGCGGGTGACACCAAACTCGTCTTCGATTCGACGCCAGAACAAAAGGGCAGAGGCAACCGTGGGGATGATCATAGCCGGGTGACCTTCGTTGGGTTTCGGTTCGAAACCGATGTAGAGGGCGCCGCCTTTCTTCTCCTCGTATTTACAGAGATTTGCAATACTTTCTTTGAGGTTTTGGTACATTTGCTTCACGCCGACGGAAGCCAAATCATAGCCATAGGAACCATTCCACAATACGAAGGAGGGACACTTGTCGGCATCAGGGTGCCAGGATTTCTTCATGGTTCCATAGGCCAGATCAACGGTACGGGTTCCAAGATCCTCAGCGGCTTTTCGTTCGTTGGGATCTAAGGAACATACCCCGCCGTACGCAAAGTGGCTATGCGCGCCAGGGGTGATCATCGCCAGGTACATTCCGGCATCGACCAAAGCGTCGGCAATGGCGGGAGCCGTTTTGTCATCGATTTCGGTATCGTAGTGGAGTTCATAACCCAATTCAACGTTATCCGGCAATCGGGGTGCAATCTCTTTCTTGATTAGACCAATGACGCCTACTGCATCGAGTTTGTCGCCGCTCCACTCGGGGCGCACATCTCCCGGAGTGAAACCGCCTTTGCCTGGGTTAAACGTCCAACGACAGATACTGTGTAACGATTTGTTCGCCATGGAAGAATTCCTCCTCATTATTGTTTTTGTCTCTATTAGGAACCGGAGATGGGACCATCCCCGATTTGACCCCTGGATTAACGCTTGAGACGATGCTCCAAGGCTTCGAGCCACTTGGCATAAGCGTCTTGATATGCTTTTTCTAAACCACGGTTCGGCTCGATAACTTGAATCGTTTGGAGCCCGGCAAAGGCAGCTGATGGGGTGGGATAGATCCCTGCACCAACGCCAGCGCCTCGTGCTGCGCCCTGCGAACCATCGGTATTGTATAACTCGACCCGTGCCCCGGTAATGGTTGCAAATGCTTCACTGAAGAGAGGGCTAAGAAACATATTGGCGTGTCCGGCTTTGACCGTGGAGATGGACATCCCCATGGATTTCATAATCTCTAGGCCATAGTTGAGTGCAAAGATGATGCCTTCCTGAGCCGCACGAAACATATGGGAACGCTCATGCAGGTTGAGATCAAGACCTTCAAGAACCGCTCCGATATTCCGGTTTTCCAGGGTGCGCTCCGCGCCGTTTCCATAGGGAAGGAAGGAGAGACCCAGGGCGCCGACGGGCACCGTTTGAGCCAAACGATCGATTTCTTTGTAGGACAAATCTTTTCCCACGTTATATTTTAGCCAACGATTCAAGATCCCAGTGCCGTTCAGGCAAAGCAATACGCCGTAGCGGGGTTGCTCCTTTTGGTGGTTGACGTGAACGAAGGTGTTGACTCTGGATTTTGGGTCGTAATTGGGTTCGTTGCCAACACCATAGACCACGCCGCTGGTACCAGCCGTGGCCGCTATCTCACCGGGTTCCAAAACCCCAAGCGAAAAAGCGTTGTTGGGTTGGTCGCCGGCACGATACGAGACTTTAGTACCGGGTTTTAAGCCCAACTCATCCGCTGCGCTCTTATTCAATTCGCCTTGGACGGAGAAGGTGGGAGCGATATCAGCTAAGAGGTTCGGATCGATGCCGTAATAGTCCGTGAGGATATCGGCGGGTTTCTCGCCGATGAAGTCCCACAAAATTCCCTCGGAGAGGCCGGAAGGCGTGGTTTTAATCTCCCCAGTCATTCGCATGGCGATATAGTCGCCGGGAAGCATCGCTTTGTCAATTTGAGCATAGATTTCGGGCTCGTTATCCATAACCCATTTGAGTTTTGAAGCGGTAAAGTTACCGGGAGAATTTAAGTAATGCTTGAGGCACTTCTCAGGTCCGATGGCTTTAAAGGCATCTTCACCGATGCTCACAGCACGGCTATCGCACCAGATGATGGAGGGACGGAGCGCTTTTTGGTTCTTGTCCACGATCACCAATCCGTGCATTTGATAGGAGATGCCAATGGCCTCGACGTCTTTGAGATCGATACCGGCTTGGCTGCGGATGATTGCCGCTGCATTCTTCACATGCTCCCACCAGGTCTCCGGATGCTGCTCGGCCCAACCTGGGCGAACGGCCTCCATGCCCAGTTCAGTATCGGGCGGGGAAGTGGCGCTGGCCATAACTCGGCCGGATTCCGCCTCAATGAGGCTTGCCTTGACCGAAGAACTCCCGATGTCAAAACCCATTAATAGTTTCATACAAGAACCCCCTTCCAAAATATTGGACTATTGTAATTCTAATCGATTATCCCTTGAGCGTCCGACGGATCATCAGTTCCGCCATGCCCAATGCGGCAGCCTGGTTTCCTAAACGGGAAAATTCGATGGTTAACCCGCTAAAGGTCTTGTCCAGGCAACGCTCTTTAACATGCTTTAAGAGGGAATTAAAGACGACTTCGCGGAGTTCGGCAATTTCACCGCCGATAATCATCATCTCCGGGTTTAATCCATTGGCGATGTTCGCCATGCCGATGGCCAGATATCGTATTGTTTCATCGAGAATCGATAAAGCATCGGGATTGTCTTGGCGAATCTTTTGCGAAAAATCTTGGTAAGAAACTAAAGGTTCTCCCGTTCGTTGAGTATACTGGCTCAGGGTTGAATGATTGGATGTATAGCTCTCCCAACAACCCTTGTTGCCACAACGGCAGGGGAGTCCGTTAGGATCGATCGTCATATGGCCAAACTCGCCAGCGTGGTAGGTTCTTCCCGAAAAAAGTCGTCCATTGATAATCAAACCGCATCCAACGCCCATACCAATCGAGACGTATACCAGATTGCTAATGCCTTTGCCATTTCCAAATGAGCGTTCACCCAGAGCGGCAGCATTGGCTTCATTCTCAATGGTCAGCGGGCAATTTAGATCCAGGGCGTGATGGAGATTGACATTCTTCCAACCGAGGTTTGGAGCGAATTCCACAAGCCCGCTTTCTCCATGAACAATACCGGGAACACCGATGCCAACACCGGTAAGCTTCGATGGGGATAGGTTTTTCTCCGATAGTATCGCAGGAATCAGCTGACGTAGTTTCTCGACGACGGTCCATTCATCGGTGTTATCCAAAGGAATCTCCCATTCACCGATTCTTGCGCTGTTAAAATCTAAGAGAAGCGCGATAATGCGATCGACTTGAAGATCGAATCCGATACTGAAGAATGCATGGGGATTGACTTGAAAAAGAATGGATTTTCGGCCGCCGGTTGATTTGGCATTTCCGCAAGGAATAATCGTTTCTTCAGTCAAGAGTTCATTGATGAATGTTGAGACGGAAGTAGCGCTTAGGCCAAGATGGGCGGCGATCTCTGGCTTGGAGACCGGACCATTGCGTTGAATGAAGTCCAAGATGGAGTGCTTATTCGTGCTCCGCATCGTTCCTTGATTGATCACACGCTTCATGGTCCTACCTCGATCCATAATGTATTGCTGATCACTTTATAAAAGACTTTTTAAAAGTATAGATATATGTTTCCACGGAGAATATCATTATCCTTCTTTTTGCAAAAAAATTTTTCCCATAAATGAATAGTTGAGTTGACAACTAATATAGAAGTTGATAAGATAACAATTAATCTAACAACAAAAGGAGGGTGTGTATGAAAGTTATCATTATTAATGGAAGTCCACGCGTCTCGGGAGCGACAGGAAGGTTGTTGCAAAGAGCAGCTGAGAGACTTAGTGAGAACGGCGGGTTGGAAGTGGAATATGTGGATCTATCCAAGTTGAAGATGGAGTTCTGTCGAGGGTGCGAATCCTGTTATAAGATGGGTGGATGCATCGTTAAAGACGATGATCTAGAGACACTGGCCGAGAAGATCCGACGGGTTGATGGCATAATTCTCGGTACCCCGACCTATGGAAGCAATGTCAGTGGTCAAATGAAAGTCTTGATCGACAGGGGCCATTTTGTTATGGAACAGAGACTCACCGGTAAAGAGGGACTTGTCATCTCAACATATGAAAATGCATATATTGCCGGACGAAGCGCGCTAAAGATTCTTCAGCGACTAATTCAATATGCTGGAGGAACCTATCGTGCGGGCCTACTCCTTAAATTTGACCATAATTCCGATCCTTTGAAGGACAAGGCTGTTCAAGGAAGGCTTGATCGAGCGGTGGATAGATACTATCAAGCGCTGATGAAAAGGAAAAGGAAACCTTTTTTTCAAAGGATATTTCACGCCATTATTTTAAATATCGGTCTTAAGCCTAGAGTGCAAAGACATCCCCAAAACTATGCACAGGTAATAAAAGAATGGAGAACTCTCGGGTTATTATCCTAAGATATTGGGACTTCCTATCGTCTTCTTCCCCAATTTATGCTAAAATATGGACAATGTTTGATTTGGGGTGAAGCGTATGGGGCATAAAGCCAATGATCCACTGAAAAATGCCATCGGGTACTTGCTCATCAACTTGGCGTGGCAGGTCAAAGAGAAGCTGCGTCGTGATTTTGCCAATCAGGGCTTTGATTTATCCTCCGATCAATTTGCTGTTTTAATTCGACTTTGGGCGCAGAATGGTTTAACCCAATCCGAACTTTCGGAGAAGACTTGCAAGAATAAGTCGAACCTCACTCGGATTTTGGATAGCATGGAAAAAAAGGGCCTAGTTAGCCGCAAGCCAAACCCGAACGATCGTAGAAGCTTCTGTATTGAATTGACAGAGACCGGAAGCGATCTGGAAAAAAAGTTGATTCCTATCGCATCGAAAACCCATGAAGCGCTATTTGGAAATTTTTCTTCGGAAGAAGAGAAACAATTGCGTTCCGTCTTAGGAAAACTCGAAAAGAACCTATCATCCCGCGGAGGAGATGCATTGTGATTTCCCTGAATACGGAACGCTTATTGATCAGAGACCATATTGCCGAGGATATAAAGGACCTCCATCGTCTGCTCTCTCATCCAATAGCGATGAAATATCTCCCCGAAATTGCCACCCAAACGCTGGAGGAAAGCCGATCAAATTTAGAAGCCGCTTTGAATGAGGTCAGTTCATCTGTGAGGAACCGTTTTTTCCTGGCAATACTGGAGAAACGCTCGAGCCAATATATCGGAGAGATTGGATTTACAGTGGAAAAACGCACCGTCGGGGGTCTGGTGGCAAACCTTGGTTACTTTATTCTACCCGATTGGTGGGGTCAAGGGATTACGACCGAGGCTGCCAAGGAAGTTATCGGATTTGCATTCGAAGAATGCAATGTCCACAAGATGACGACGGGTTGTTTATCCGAGAATACCGCTTCGGAACGGGTCATGAAGAAGTGTGGATTTATAAAAGAAGCCTATCTTAAAGAACACAGTTGGCATGAAGGGCAGTGGAAGGATCGGGTCGAGTATGGGCTTCTCAGAGAACAATGGTTATCCATACGTTCATAAGATGAATAAACGCCCGTCCAATATGGACGGGTTTTGCATTATCGGTTTTGGAACAATTATGTTAATAATTGGCATCATCGTTTTGTGGTTGTTGTAATTATCTTCGAACTATGTTTAAATAAGAAAAAATTCTTTGTGAGAGAACCGTTTTCAATTTCGATAATCGAGGTGGACCATATGGGTAAGGGAGACATTCGGAGAATATGTATTTATGGTGTAGGAGGAGTAGGGGGATTCTTTGGCGGGAAAATAGCCCAAGCAATCCATGATCGCCTCAGAGCGATGGAAGTCTATTTCATCGCCCGCGGAGCGCACCTTCAAGCCATCCAAGCCCGGGGATTGGTTTTGAATACAACAGAGGCTCAAGGATTGGTCTGCCGGCCTACATTAGCTGTCGAAGACTTTGGAGCGATCCCCAGACCGGATCTTATATTGCTCTGTGTCAAAGGTTATGACCTGGACGATGTTGTCGAGAAGATTGCGGAGAACGTTCAGGATGATACCGTCATACTTCCTTTGCTCAATGGAGTCGACATCTATCAGAGAATACGAAAGAAGCTTGAAAAAGGGATTGTCCTACCTGCTTGTGTCTATGTGGGAACTCATATCGCGGAACCGGGCGTAGTCAATCAAAATGGGGGCAACGGTATGATTCTCATGGGAGGAGATCCAAAGGTTCCCGGCTGGAACCCTAGCGCCTTGACAAAGCTCTTTGACGATGTGGGTATTTTGTACCAGTGGCATCGCGACGCTCGACCGGCGATATGGGAGAAGTATATGTTCATTGCCGGATTTGGGTTGGTTGGTGCGGCGCATAATCGATCACTGGGAGAGATTATGGCGGACGCAACGCTCCAAGAAGAAGTGAGAGATGTTATGGAGGAGATTCGAGCGATCGCTGTCAAACAGGGAATTCATTTACGGGGCACGATCATTGATGACTCATTGCAGAAAGGCGCTCATTTTCCATACGAAACTAAGACCTCGTTTCAAAGAGATTTGGAACACGGGATAAAAAATGAAGGGGATCTTTTTGTTGAAACCCTTATTCGTCTAGGAAAAGCCCATGAAACTTCCACAGCAGTCTCGGAACAATGCGCTCAACTGATCAACGAGCGTTTTGGGAAGGACTAATTGTTCAGGAGGGATCGTCCAATGAGGTTATCCTGTTGCGGCGATGACTGCGACGCCTGTCCACGATATCTGGCAACCCAAACCAATAATAACTCTGCGTTGGAGGGGTTAGCCCATCTATGGTATGAATTGGGGTGGCGAGATGAAATAGTATCGGCGGATGCCATGCGTTGCGAAGGATGTGCCACCGTTTCTGTCTGCAGTTTAGGCGTGCGGGACTGTACACGCAGCAAAAGATTGGAAACCTGTGGTCAATGCCCGGAGTACCCATGTGATATCATGAAGTTGATGTTCGAACGTTCCGAGGAGAACGCTAGGATATGCAAAGAACGATGCGAACCCCAGATCTTTCATGGACTTAACGAGTCGTTCTTTAAAAAAAGAGTCTATTTAGATGCTGTAAAGGGGCGGTAACTATGGAGAGGGAAGAAACCATCAAACGCCACTTCGAGGAGGAAGCTGGCTATTACGATGGACTCATTATTACACTCATCCCTTACTACCATCAAATGGTGGATGCTATGATCTCAGCCATCCCGCAAAAAACAGATTCTGTCATGAGCGTCTTGGATCTGGGGTGCGGAACGGGAACGGTTGCCTTGAATGTCAAGAAACGATTTCCGAATGCGAAGATCACATGCTTGGATCTGGCGGAAAACATGTTGGCCATGGCTAAGGAGAAACTCTCGGGGTTTCAAGATGTCGACTACATCCAGGCGGATTTTAACACATACGTATTGCCGAATAATACTTACGACGTAATCGTTTCCTCTTTAGCCCTTCATCACTTGGTCAGTGTTCTGGAGAAGAAGGGGTTTTATGCTCAAATATTCAACGCCCTAAAGGATCAGGGGGTCTTTTTCAATGCCGATGTGATCTTGGGTTCAAATGCGCAATTGCAGGCGATGTATATGACCAAATGGAAGGAGTTTCAGCACAAAAGCATTTCTTGGGAAGAGATCGAAGGAAGGTGGATTCCTGCTTACGAAGCAGAGGATCGGCCCGCCCGTCTAATGGACCATTTCGCCTGGCTTGACGCCATTGGATTTAGTGATATCGATGTCATCTGGAAGTACTATAATTTTGCGGTCTATGGAGGGTTAAAGAACCTTAAGACGTAATTAAAACGGAGTCATATGGAATTCTACGCATCCACTGGATGCGTTTTTTGTTTTTGTCCTGTGAAATATGGAAGAATTATGGTATTCTAAGAGAACAAACGTTCGAAAAGATATTCGAGGAAAGCGGGGGGACCCAACATGGGAAAGTCCAAAGTTCCGTTGAATAAAGAAACCCGCTCGGCGATGGTGGAAGAGATCAAGCTTTATTTTAAAAAAGAGAGGGACGAAGATATTGGAGATTTGGCGGCCATGCTGATGCTGGACTTTATCATCGATAAACTGTCGCCGGCCTTCTATAATCAGGGCGTTCAGGACTGCTCAGACTATATCCGGGATAAACTGGACGATGTCTACGGATTGCAGATTATGTAGTGATAAAATCTAAGGATATTCAGTGGACGGGGGAGGTCTTTTAAAAATGAATCCAATCACCCTCACTAAGGAGCAAGCCCGTCGGTTTATCTTATCCTATCAGGGGCTTTATCCTCCGCATGCTGATTCGGGGAAAGACGGAATCCTTGGATTTATACATCGAGTCGGTTGCGTCCAATATGACCCGCTGAACATCGTCGGACGCAATCCCGACCTCGTGCTGCAGTCAAGAATCGCCGATTACCGCCCTACCATGCTTCGAGAATTGCTTTATGAGGATAGAAAACTTCTGGATGGTTGGGACAAGATGATGGCCATCTACCCTTTGGAGGATTGGCCGTACTTCCGCCGCTATCGCGAGGCGGCCTTTCACGACCCGCGCGCCAAGGCAGTTGAATCGATCATGCCGGCGATACGGCGGGCTTTGGAGGAGAGAGGGCCCCTTTCCTCATTGGACTTGGAGTTTGATCTGAGGGTGGATTGGCCGTGGGGCCCCGCCCGGTCAGCTCGGGCGGCTATGGAGAATATGTTTTTCCGAGGAGAGCTTGTGGTGCATCACCGAATCAACACAAGACGTATCTATGATCTGGCCGAGAGGCAGCTCTCAACGGCTCTTCTAGAAAAATCCGAACCCAATCCAACCCAAGAAGAATACTTGGACTGGCATATCCACCGCCGTATCAGTAGTTTTGGGTTAATCTGGAATCGATCGGGTGAGGCATGGTTGGGGATCATCGGGGCGAAGGCCGGAGAGCGCCGGGTTGCATTGGAGCGGTTAAAAAAGAAGAACCGCCTCATCGAAGTGGGGATCGATGGTCTGACCTCACCGTGCTATATCCCTGTTGAGAGCCATGGGCTGCTGAATGAAATAGTGTGTAATCAGGAAAAGAAGGCAGAGAAAGCGGCTTTCCTGGCGCCTTTGGATAATTTGCTGTGGGATCGCCGATTTATCCAAGAGCTATTTAACTTTGATTACCGTTGGGAGGTATACAAACCGGTCTCCAAGCGGCGATACGGATACTACGTTCTTCCAATTCTCTTCGGCCATCGGTTTGTTGGCCGTTTTGAGCCTCGGATTGATAAGAATAGCCAAGCGCTGATCGTCGAAGGTTGGTGGTGGGAGTCTGATGTGGTTGTAACCGATACCATGCGCTCATCACTTGTTGAAGCGTTCCGTCGTTTTATGGTTTATACCGAAACAAAGAGGCTCCATATCAAGCCAGCAGTTAGGAAGAGGAATGAGTTAGAGTTTTTAAGGCGCCTTACCCCCATATAAACAAGAAAACCTCTTCTCATCGTCGAGAAGGGGTTCTTTATCGGAACCGGTCTGCATGAAAGCCACCGGAGGTTTTAAGTGGAAAAGGCGTTACCGCATGGAGTATTTCCGGCAAGCGTCTTTTCTCTCTTTGTTAAGGTCGGCTCCACAGTGCGGGCAGTAATCAAAGCTGTATGCCACCTTTTTGTTGCAGTCTTTGCAATTCATCTCGTTTCCCTCCTTTCGTGAATCCTAATTTGTTCTTACGGTCTTATTATAGCGCGGAATTGTTACCGAAATATTGCCAAAATGCTAAGGAATGGATAACAAAGTGTAAGGTGAATGTAAAAGATTATCCACAAGTTATAATAATTTCTCAAGGAATGGCAGAAACCTTGGCGAATAATGATTTAGTAAGCATAGGGGGAGGATGTCCAATGGAACCCGTCTATCGGGAGACCACCGCCGAAGACCTGGAGCTCTTACTGAAGATGAGGATGGATTTTATCCTGGATCTCCATCCATTTGAAAATATCAAAGAAACGCAGGAAGTTGAAGAACTGAACAGGCGTTATCTGATGGAATTGATGGAAAAAGGCAATTACATCGGATTTGTCGGTTTGCTCAATGAAGAACCGGTCTGTTGCAGCGGTCTTCTACTATATCGCCTCCCCCCACTGCTTGGTGCGGTGGATCGGATGCAAGGCCACGTGCTAAACTTCTACACCTATCCGGAACATCGTGGAAAGGGCTACGGAAAAGGGTTAATGGAGTATATGATCGATAAAGCGAAGGAGAGAGGGATCGATCGTCTTTTCCTTAACGCCACAGCGATGGGGGAACCGCTCTACCGAAAGTGCGGATTTGTTGAGCCAGAGGAAACAGCAATGGTAAGAATGATTTAAAGGGGGTGGAACCATGTCCGTTACGTATAACGACATTGCCCATGCCATTGAAACATTGGAACTTTCAGCCAAGATGATCTTCCTTCATTCCTCCATAAAATCCTTTGGTTATGTTGAGGGCGGAGTCGATGCGATCATCCAACCTTTTGTCGACCATCATTGCACCGTGGTGGTCCCCACATTCTATTATGATGCGATTGTGCCTCCGCCAAAAGATAAGCATTATCCGCAAAATGGCCTGGATTACACCGAAGAAATAGAGTTTAATATTGATAGCGTTCTTCCCTATACCACGGGCGCGGAGATGATCACCAAGCAAATGGGGGCAATTCCTGCAGGTGTTCTCCGTCGGGCCGATTCCATGCGAGGGGATCATCCCGTCTGTTCCTTTACAGCCGTTGGTCCCAGGGCAGAGCAGGTCATAATGGGTCAAGCTCCTCTCAACGTATATGCGCCTTACAAAACGATTAACGAGGAAAATGAGGCGTATCTGGTTCTTGCGGGCGTTGACCTAACGAAAGCTACACCCATTCATTATGCGGAACAATTGGCCGGGCGTCAACTCTTCCGTCGTTGGGCCAAGGTCTCGTCCGAAGCGATCGTCGAGACGGAGAATGGCGGTTGTTCCGATGGATTCAATAACTTAGAACCATGGGTTAGCGCAATCGAACAACGGATCAAAGTCGGGGATAGCCTATGGAGAGTTTACCCTTTCAAACCGTTTGTTACAGCGATTGCCAGAGCGGTTCAGAGAAATCCTTCGATTACCCATTGTGTAAACCCCTACTGCCTGCGTTGCAGTGATGCCGTCAAGGGGGGACCCATATTAGCCTAAAAAGGATTATCCCAAAGTTAATTGAATGAAATAATCCATAAGGTTACCAAAGAGTTGTTTTTGGAAAGAAGGATCAAAATGCCTGTAGATTCCTTTTCGAGGGGAAAGCCATTGGAATATGTGCCGGGTAATGTAATGCTTATATTGATGATTCTGTGTTTGCCACTCCTTTATCCCCTCAGTAATATTATTCCCCCTTCGTGGAGTGGAGAGAATCATGTTATAGAAAATTTACAAGTTTTTGTTCTGGTCCTTGCCATGATTATCGCTTGGGTATATGCACATCGGATGAAGGATCTGCAAAACAGACGATTTTGGAAATGGATAGTTCCCATTATGATGCTTCTGATAGGCCGTGAATTGAGCTGGGGACGCGTCTTTTATCCGGTTCAAACGGCATCGGGTCAGATTGAGTTCTTAAGTAAAAACCAACTCTGGTTTGGACCGATGGTCAACCCATTGATCGCTGTTTTGATCATATCTTTTGTCATTGCTGTTTTCAGGTTCAAACTCTATCAGGTTTTTGTCCGTCTTTGGAAGCAACATCGTTTCCCAACCCTTCATTTCGTCCTTGTTGTTACGTATTTATTCATATCGTTAATCTTCGAAAAACATCTTCATATCAATAACTATGTCGTGATGGAAGAATTATCTGAACTAATGGCTTATCTCTGCTTTGTTGGATTAAGCCTAAATATGGGCTATTATATGAAGGGAGATCCTTTGAAACGGGTTAACAATTCGGAATGATGAGATGATTGACATCTAGATATTTTAAAGTCCGGGAACGTCCCGGACTTTTTCAATGGGCGTATGGTTTATCTTTAATAACCTCTTTTTATAAAACAACATCATTGAATAATCTCCCAACCCATCGCTTTGGCAACTCGCGCCAACTCGGGTTCGGGATGTGCGGCCACGGGATGGCCTGCCATTTTAAGCAATGGTAGGTCCCGTAGGCCGTCGGCATATATTACGGCATCCTTTAGATTCATTTCTTCTCCAAGATGCTTTTGGAGAGCGCGAACTTTTTCCTCAGCCATAAGAACGGAACACATCCGTCCTGTGCAGAGATGGTTTTCGACAGAGAGTTCCGAACCGATCCATTCCATGACGCCGAGACGGGCTGCGACCAAAGCGACAAAGCCATCGATGGCTCCGGAAAGCAAGATGACCCGATCGCCTCGTTGAAGGTGTTCGTTAAGACGGGACATAACCTGTGGGCAAAAGGATGAACAGCCGATTTGATAGATATCATGATAGAGTTCCTGGAGTTCATTGCCGCTCATTCCCTTCATGACGCGGGCCAATCCTTGCATGGCCGTTCGCATCATGAACTGACGCGCGATACCGAGTTTGTAGAGGAGATATCCCGGTGCATGGGAAGCGAAATACCACCGAACCCGTCTCCGTAGGGCTGGGTTTTTGGCCAAGACGCGCAGGAAGAGATGGAGAGTTTCGCCCTGGTAGATTGTACCGTCGAAATCGAAGATGGCTAGAGTCAATATTTATTCCTCCCGTATTTTATCTTCGATTTAGCTGACAATAAAATTCGAGTAATGGATAGTTTTCTCCTTTTATCTTCACTATATTTAGAAACGGGTGAATGGTTTAAAAATGCGTCGAGAAGATAAGGAGGATTATATCGGTGGAGAACGTATTTAATTAGTATGAAAAGATTAACCATTAAACTTTATATTGGGAGATGATCTCAAATGATGATCGTAGAAAAACCGACGGAAGAACGATTGAAAGACCTCAACGTCACGTCCTGGCCGATCTGGGAGTGCAAACCATCCACCTTTGATTGGTATTATGACGAGCAAGAAGTCTGTTACATCCTGCAAGGGAAAGTTACGGTTCAAGGCGCCGATCAGACCATCACCTTTGGTCCAGGGGAACTGGTGACATTCCCCGCCGGGCTTTCGTGTCAATGGACGGTACACGAAGCTGTGAAGAAGCATTACCGTTTTGGATGAGCTTATATTGAAGCAGACCCTCTGTCATTTAGAACAGAGGGTCGTGTTTTGTCATGTTCCATAAGAATCAAAAAAAACTTCAATAATTTTGTAATACTCTCCCTTCACCGACGTTTTAACAAGTAATTAATCCCTAAGCGCGCAAAAGGGGTGAGCGAATGAATGGGTTATCAACAGTAGATACCAATGATGTGGTGTGGAAAGGGACAGCAACAGTTCACGAATCCTTTGACGAGGTGTACAACCAATATTTCAGTGCGGTCTACCGGTTTATGCGTTATCGGGTGGATAATGCGGAGATCGCAGAAGAGTTGACCTCCTGTCTCTTTGAGAAGGTGCTCCGTGGACTGTCCACGTATCGTCCAGGGAAGATTCCGTTCTCGGTTTGGCTCTTTAGGATTGCAAGAAATGTTATCAATGACTACTATCGACAGAAAAAGCGAAGAGTGTTGCTCTGTATGGATTCACTTCCGGAAATGGTATCCAATGATGCCGAGCCAGCGGAACGGGTCATGGAAGAGGAAACCTTAATGGAGCTTAACAAGGCAATTCAACGTCTTGGCCAGCGGGAACAAGAGGTGTTGGCATTGAAATTCGCGGGTCGCTTTACCAATCGGGAGATCGCCCGAACGATGAGACTTAGCGAAAACCATGTGGGAGTTATTATATACCGATCGATCCATAGGCTCCAAACGGAGCTAAAAGGAGGAGAACTCCATGGTTAAAAAGGCTGACAAAGAGGCGGTTAAGCGCCTTAACCAACGGATCGACACCTTGATTCAAGGCAATGATCTGATCACAGATAAAGATGGGGAGTCGAAGCTGCTCAACGATCTGAATCAGCTGCACTTCAGTGATTCGACGGAAGAAAACATTAGGGAACGCGTCCTTGCAGGACTAGAAGAAAAGAGAATGAAGGGGAAGACCCGTATCGCAGGAAAAGGAATGATACTTCGTCCGGCGATTGCAGCAGCGCTTTGCTCCTTGATGATACTGGGTGTTACAAGCGCTTTGTACCATCGGATAACCGTGAAACCCCATACTGCGGTTCAAGTCACAACCCAAGAAGTGAAAACAGAACAAATCTATGATATCAACGATAGATCGGAGAGTCACGAACAAGTTGGAAGCGAGAACTCAACAAATTCCCAGAATATACGGAATCTACCTAAAGAAATTCCGCAAAATGATATAAAGTCTAAAGCTTCGTCAGGAATATTCTCTGTTGATGGTATTCTAACAGGCCCTGAAGCTGAACCGATGAGGGTAAGAACAAAATCTTACAATTTCTCTAGCGAACTTGTTGAAACCGAGATGCCTATGATACAAGGATGGAGAAAGAAAGAGAGATTCTACGATCACAATACCGAATCTTACAATCGAATTCATGAAAACCGTTTTCTTACCTCCATCGACAACCCGCTCTCCACCTTCTCCATCGATGTAGACACAGCGTCCTATGCCAATCTTCGACGGTATATCAACCAGGGTCAGCTGCCTCCGAAGGATGCCGTTCGGATCGAGGAGATGATCAACTATTTCACCTATGATTATCCCCAACCCTCGCGAGGGCGACCCTTCTCGGTAACTGCGGAGATGGCGGACTGTCCGTGGAATGATGATCATAAGTTGGTGCGCATTGGGTTGCAAGGTCAAAAGATCGACATGTCCAACGCGCCTCCGAATAATCTAGTCTTTCTTGTGGATGTCTCCGGTTCCATGGATACTCCCAATCGTTTGCCCCTTGTCAAATCCTCACTGCGACTGCTCGTTCAGGAGCTTCGTCCGCAGGATCGTGTCGCCATCGTTGTCTATGCCGGAGCAGCGGGCTTGGTTTTGCCGCCCACATCTGGAGAGGAGAAGGAGACCATCACTCATGCCATGGAAAGACTGGAGGCGGGGGGATCCACGGCGGGAGGCGAAGGCATCCGTTTAGCTTACGCGACGGCGCGCCGGCATTTTATGAAGAACGGAAACAACCGGGTGATCCTCGCAACGGATGGGGATTTCAATGTAGGCGTCAGCAGCGATGCGGAGATGGAAAGACTGATCGAGCGCGAAAGAGAGGATGGAATCTTCCTTAGCGTACTGGGTTACGGTATGGGCAACTATAAAGACTCCAAGATGGAGACCTTGGCCAATAAAGGCAATGGAAATTATGCCTATATCGACAGCATACAAGAAGCCAAGAAGGTTTTGGTGGAACAGATGGGCGGAACGTTATTGACCATCGCAAAGGATGTAAAGATTCAAGTGGAGTTCAATCCGGCGCGGATCCGTTCGTATCGCTTGATCGGCTATGAGAACCGAGCCTTGGCCGCAGAGGATTTCGACGATGACAAGAAAGACGCCGGCGAGCTTGGGGCAGGCCATTCCGTGACGGCCCTCTATGAGGTGGAGCTCAATCGGGATCCGGTGTCTAAAGGGAGAGCATTGAAATACCAGCAGACCCGGGTGAAAGATGAATCGTTCCGCTCCAATGAATACCTCACCATCAATTTAAGGTACAAAGAGCCAAACGCCCAAAAAAGCCAGCTCATAACGGTTCCTCTGACTCGGGACCCCTTACCCCTGTCTGCTGTTTCTCAAGATTTTCGTTTTGCCGCAGCTGTGGCTGCCTTCGGGATGATCCTCCGGGATTCGGAACATATGGGCACGGCGGATATCAATATGGTCTATTCGTTGGCTCGGGAAGCCATGGGCAAAGACGTCGGGGAGTACCGCCAAGGATTTTTGGACCTGGTTGGAAAAAGTCAAAAACTAATGGATTATCAGCTGAAGCAGTAAACCCATGCAAAAGATAAGCCGCGGTTAAACCGCGGCTTACTTTTTTGTATATATAAGAATTTGCGATAAGAATTTATAAGTTTTTGGGGTGAAAAAACCTATATATTTTAAACCATGAAGATGAAAGACCATGAAGGTGCAAGCAGAAATACTAGAAAGAGAAGATGTAAGTTGTTTCTCTTTGCGAGAAAATAAAGATATACTTGCATTTAGACTTGGATTCTTCATGCCCTTCATGTTCTTCATGGTTATAAAAAATAGGGGCAAGAAAATTGAATTGTCCATCTCAAATCCAAAGGACGCCTCAAGGCGTTTTTCTTAACACAATAGAATTTATAAGTTTTCGGGGTTGGGAAATTTTTTTCAAAGACATAAAGGTAGGTATTTGGGGGACATTTCAAACCACGAAGCACATGAAGAACATGAAGGTGG
>OBJA01000842.1_pt1 | contig 24414 bp, 23 predicted proteins | sample 1519751 | NCBI WGS metagenome assembly OBJA01 (sample SAMEA3881238, study PRJEB22517) | soil metagenome | biome: lake sediment; feature: soda lake sediment; material: sediment, water from around vicinity | place: India | collected 2013-12-23 | depth 3 m
CTGATATTCGGTTATATGCCGGCCCGGACGGCAGCACGGCTGGATCCGGTCGTGGCGTTGTCCTCGGAGTGAGCCGCTACGCATCAAATGCACCCTTGAGCGTGCCCAACTGCGGTTTCCAGGATCAATCGGATTGTTTCTTTTCCGGCAGACCCTTATGACTGGTTCTGGCCAGTTCTTCCAGCTCCTCCTCGCTCATCGATTCATACATCTCAATAGATGCACCTTTGAGGTCTGATTTCTTGATTTCACCGCGTTTGGCCGATAGAGCCGCGCCTGCAGCCTTCTGCTGCGATTTGGATTGTGCGGGCATTTGTTATGACTCCTTCGTGTTATTAATCTTAAAAGATAAATGGAGTATTAAAGATGCTTTCCCAAGAAACTCATTAATAACTTGCTGATATAAGGTGCTCCTGCAGTTTGCTGTGAAGATGTTTTATCCGAGAATCTTACTGTTGTCCCTGCGCCGCGATATATCGGGCCAGCGGCTCGATCAGATGTTCGGGAATACGACGCGCGATAACGGGCATGGTCGCATTCGATTTTCTTGCGTCGACGATATTGTCATCGCCGCGCCACTGGCGAAGGCGCCCGGCGAGATACTCAGGTTTCTGTCCAGCGAGGATCGGATAGTGAGGACGCTTTCCGGATGCATGACAGTTGGAGCAGGCAGGCAGATTGACTTCCGGCAAACCGTTCCTGACTATTTGTGCAGCCCATTTATCCGCTGTGGCGGGATCAATAGCGGCAGTGATCGTAACAATATTGGGTATCAGGTCCTCGCTGGCTGCTTCCATCGGATCATCTGACAAACCGGGTAAGCTCGCGTAATGATCAGCCAGCGCACGCATAATGGCAGGATCGATTCGTGACGCAGCCACGCTCATTACCCCGCTTGCACGGATACCGGATGCAAAAGCATTGAGTGCCGCCAGCAAATATTCTGGCTTTTGCCCCGCCAGTACCGGAATGTCTCTCTGGTCGCGGCCATTATCTGCATGACAGCGCTGACAATCGGATAATGCTTCTTTGAATCGCAGCGGACTTCCATCGGCAATATGCTCCGAACCATAAGCAAGTTCTCGATACTCTTCTGCTGTCATGTCCGGTAACCGCCGCACAAACGCTGCCATGCGGCGGATTTCATCATCGCGCTCAAGCGCTGGCCACGCCGGCATCGGTGTGAATTTCACACCGTGTTTTATGATCCAGAAAAGCTGCTGGTTGTTCCACGTATTTACAGTTTCAGCAAGATCAGGTGGAGCAGGCGTCGATGCCTGCATGACTGGCGAGGGTGGCTTACCGGGGGCGCCGTGACACAGAGCACAGGTGGCAGCATAGTGACCGGCGGCCGAGACCAGGTTCGTCTGGTCAATTGCGGGCTCCTCAACAGTCAGCGCAGCCTGGGTGCGAACCGAGTTGCGCATTGCCCAGTGCAGAAACCAGTCAGTAATGGCCCAATGTCCGGTCGATGCGCCAATATTGATGATTCCTGACCAGGCAATTGCCAGGCTGACGGCAGATAGAGCCCCAGCTGCAGTAAGTGCCCGTTTCCATGTAATCTTCAGAATCATAGGATTGCTGTCCCGGATACAGAATGATCACTGCGCAGCAACCGGAAGAGTAGCACGAGACCACCAAACAGATAGCTGCATCCCCCAATGAGGAGCATGACAATACCGCCGAGTTGCTGATCGCCCAGTGACGACAATGTCATACCGAATCCTGTGAAACCATGGGTAGCGAATAGTGTACGCGGTGCCAGCGTGATAAGGGCACCGAGTAGCGTCATGTGCATTGTCGTCAGCAGTAGCGCGATGACGCCAGCAGCACTGCGCGCAGTCCTGCCGATGTGATGAGTACCCATTCCAAGGCAGGCGCTCCACAACAACAGCCCCGCAGCGGCGAACATTATCTGCTCAAACGCGAGACCTGCAGCGCTTCCGGCAGCAAATGCCCGCGCTGCCGGCACATGCCATCCCCACACGACCAGCAACTCAAGCAAGGACATCGGCAAGGGTGAAACGAGCTGTGGCCAACGTACCGCCGGATCGAAGCGAGTACCGGCAATACTGCTTGCCAGCAGGGGAGCTGCGATCGCAATTGCTGCCATATGTGCCACCATATGTGAAGTCATCGTATGTCCCGTCGCTGCAATTCCCCAGGCCACGACAAGTACTGAGAGTCCCGTCATACACATGGTATATCTCATCGGCAATCCTCAAAGATAAAAACCGGAATCGCGGTGAATACAATTGCAACAAAGCCAAGGCATGCGAGCAACAGTGTCGCTACTGCAAGGAAGCGCGCACGATCTTCATTCGTACTTCTCTCATGCAGCAACAGATCATCTTTGACATACGATTGAATCCAGGCAATACAGCCCAGGACAGTAACCAGCAGCAGCGCTACGACAGTCGCAACCCCTATCGCGAGCCGTGCATCGTTGAGTGTCATGAAGGGCCCACTCTTGGCACAATGGATAGCCGTAAAGATATAGCAGAACAGAAAATGCAGCCCCCATATCATAAGTGGCGCGATCAGAGCCCATAAACTCGAATTCACCTGCAGCACACTGCTCTCAAGCTTAATATTCATACCAGCCTCGGAAAGTAGCCGATCACAATGCACGTGATCAGTGCACTTAATACCAGGAAATGGTGGTACACGACGATGTTTCGCACGTCACCATCGTAAACTGGAGTCATCCGTCCGGCTAAACTGCGCGCCAATGCATATAGCTGCATGACGATGCCGAGTACCGCATGCGCAGCTACCCAGATAGCAAGCACCCAAACAATTGCCGGATAAACGTGCAGTACCGGATCAAGTTCTGCCAGCCACGGGCCTGCGAGCATTGCCAGCGCTCCGGCGCCGGTTACGATAGTCGCGGTCAATAGTGCAGTACGCGCCCGCCTGATCTGGCCGCGCGCATTACTTGCACGCGCAGTGATTGTCGCTGCCCAGCCGGCGGCAATCAGCGCGAGGGCCAGTGTCGGCCAGAATGCCCCCGGCCCTGCGAGACCGGGCTGCGCGGCCGGCGGAAATTCCGCATGAACGGTCCAATAGAAAAAATAGCCAAAAATCAGACTCACAAATGCCGTTGCATCCGCGATCATCGTAATGAACATTGCCCACCAGCCGGATGACGCGGGCCCCGAAGAGTAAAGCGGTAATATGATGCCGCAGCCCGCTGGTTTTTCTGTCTTTTCAGGAATAATCCCGGTGCCTGTCCAGAGCCACCATAGAATGACGGCAAGTGCGGCCAGCCCGCTCACGAATGCCGCGGTATACAAATGAAACGTAGTCAGTATGAAAACGCTGCCGAGCGTAACCGCGGCGAGCATCGGTTTGACACTTGGCCCGCCCACTCTGGCGATCTGCTGTGGTTCAGCATCGAGCACACTGCTGATCATCAGCTCGCGCCGGCCTTCTTCTGCATCGGGCAGAAAGTAACGACCTTCATCTACGTTCTGTACAAAACCCGGTTCATCCCAGAGTGGATAGCGACTCTCGACTCGCGGTACACAGCGTACCCCCCAGTTTTCCATTGCCGGGCCGGACAGCCATTCAAGCGTGCCGGCTTTCCACGGATTGCGTTCGCCAAGCGGACGGCGTGGCGAAAGGCACAGGTCCAGAACCACAACGGCAACCCCCAAAGCAAAAAGATAGGCGCCTGCTGTCGACAGCAGATTTAAAATGTTGAGGCCGATCTCGTCCGAATAGGTATAAACGCGACGTGGCATACCCATCAGGCCCGAAATATGCATTGGGAAAAAGCCGACATTGAAACCGATGAACATGAGCCAGAATGCAATCCGGCCGAGCCGGTCGGACAGTTTCTTGCCGGTATACAAAGGCCAGTAATAATAAAGACCGCCGAACAGGGGAATCACTGAGCCGCCGATCAATACATAGTGCAAATGTGCAACGATAAAATAGGTATCGTGCGCCTGCCAGTCAAATGGTGCGATCGCGACCATTACGCCGGTCAGTCCTCCGATCACGAAAATCGCGAGTGCGCCGGCGCCGTAGAGCAGGGGGGTCGACCAGATAACGCGGCCTGCCCATAAGGTTGCGATGAATGCAAAGATCTGTACTGCCGTCGGGATTGCCACCGCTTCCGAAGCGGCGGAGAAGAAGCCCAGGCTGATGTTCGGCAGGCCCGTCGCGAACATGTGATGCACCCATAATCCGAAGCTCAAAAAACCCGTACCGACCGCTGCCAGCACGATCCATGGATAGCCAAGCAGATGTCGCTGTGCGAAAGTTGGCACGATCATCGCAAAAATCGCGATCGATGGTAGAAAAATAATGTAAACCTCAGGATGGCCAAAGATCCAGAAAAGATGCTGCCACAACAGAGGATCGCCACCGCGCGTCGCATCGAAGAAAGGCCAGTCGAGCAATCGTTCAAGTTCGAACAGAATGTCACCGGCGATCAGAGGCGGAAATGCAAACAGAATCATCGCTGCAACGACGAGGATATACCACGCATAAAGCGGCATCAGGTTCAACCGCATGCCGGGTGGGCGACATTTCAAAACGCCTACGATGAGCTCGATCGCCGCAGCGATCGACGCTACCTCGATGAAAGAGAGGCCCAGCATCCAGATATCCGCGCCGATACCGGACAGTGATGGATCCGTAGTCAGCGGCGGATACATGAACCAGCCGCCATCGGGAGCAGCATTGAAGAAAATCGAGCCGGCGACAAATAGGCCACCGATCAGGAAGCTCCAATAGCCGAAAGCCGACAGCCGTGGAAACGGCAAATCACGTGCGCCAAGCAGTTGCGGCAGAATCAGGATGGATACAGCCTCAAACATCGGCACGGCGAACAGGAACATCATCATCGAGCCGTGCAACGTAAACAATTGATTAAACGTCGATGCAGAGACAAGATCATTATTGGGAACAGCGAGCTGAGCACGGATAATCAGCGCGAGCACTCCGGCGAACAGCATCATGCCGAAGGCAGTTACCGTATACCAGACACCGATCGCGCTGTTGTTGACATCCGTCCAGCGGAAGAAGAAGCCCCGGGGAGGCGCCCAGGCTCTACGTAATCGCTCTTCCTGCGCTGCCTGGAGAGGATCGTTTTGATTGGAACGGGTGGCGGTCGGGGAGGACATTTACTTGAGTTCCATAAGATAAGTAGCGATTGCGTCCGCATCCTCGGTCGGCATACTTTCGAAAGCGGGCATCAAGGCGCCAGGTTTGGCGATGGCAGGATTGCGGATAAAGCTTTTGATTGTACTGACAGTCATCGGCAACGCGCTGGCGGCAAGCGAAAGACGAGATCCGAAGTGGGTCAGATCCGGACCGATCGAGCTTATCGTGAAATGTCCACGTACCGCATGGCAGCCGTTACAGCCGTAATCCTCGAATAATTGACGTCCGGGGCCACTGACTGCAGCAGCATGACCGGCAACATTGGCAAGCCATTGATCGAAATCGGCGGGCTGCATTGCGATCACATCAAACGCCATACGTGCATGGCTCAGGCCGCAGAATTCCGCGCAGACACCGCGATAAGTACCAGCCTTCGTGGCATGTACGACGAGCTTATTGCGGCGGCCAGGAATCATATCTACTTTACCCGCCAGTCCTGGTATCCAGAAACTGTGGAGAACATCGGAGCTTGCCAAAGTGAAGCTAACAGTGCGGCCTACTGGAATGCGAATCTCGTTCGCGGTCTCCGTTGCCTGCCCGTCTGGTGGCAGATAGCGAACCCGCCACCAGAACTGCTTGCCGTCTACTGCTATCTCAAGGTCGTCCGCTCCAACAGGCAGCGTCTTCATCATCGGTAATGATGCTGCTAATAGCACTGTCAGCAACACCGTCGGGCCAATGGCACCGAGCCATAAAATGACCTGTGTGCCCCTTGCGTGATCCAGTTGTCCTGGCGGCGCACGTACAGCATGGACAGCAAGCCAGCCTACACCAACCGTAATTAATACACCGGCAACAACCATGACTACGATTAATTTCCGGGTTGCTTCAGCTTCAACACCAAAAGTTGAGAACGTGGATTGCACACCGGTACAGCCGCCGAGTAGCGATGCTGTGATTACCCCTATCATTAAGCGTAGTAGTGTGGCATTGTGAACGCCAGATTTCAGGGAGAATTTGTGCGGGAACAGATGCAAAGGTACGATAAATCTCATTTGAAACAGGGTGATGTACTGCACCTCTTGTCGCTGGGTTCCTGAGTCTGCAGCACCCGTAATGCTGAAGCATAACGGTAATATCCCCCACAATCGTTTTAGGGTGAGGAAAGCTTGATAAGAGGAGGATGTAGAGATCATGGATGATAAAAATTAGTAAACTATTGTTAAATAATAATCTTCATGTATGACGCTCACATCTTATATCTCTGAGAGATTTCTTTTGTAATCTACTTGTTTTTCTGCTCTTTATAGCTCAATCCTTCCGAAATATTTACAGCATGCAACGCTATTCTCTGTCCGATAATGCAAACAAAATTTAGTTCAGCCTATATTCATTCTTTTGTCCAATAAAAGCAATCCAATCGATGTAAATAGAATGCATGCATTTGTCCTGTCCGATCGCTGTCATGCTATGTTCCGGACTAACTCCGGAATCAAGATTACGTTGCATACCAGTTGCATACCTTATAGAATGCGAACTATTCTCATTAATACAATCTGATTGGAAGACAGGAAATGACCATACCGGTTGTCAAGCTGGTAGTGTGGCAGCAAGCTCATGATCTGTACAGCAATCATCATAGCTGGCTGCAGAAATGGCTGTATCGCAGACTGGGCAATACCTTCGATGCGGCGGATATTGCCCAGGATGTATTCATGCGGGTACTTACCCGCCGGCAGCCGTCGCAGATAGAAGAGCCGCGAGCGTACCTGTCTTCCATTGCACGTGGCCTGGTCGTCGATCACTGGCGCCGGCGCGAACTGGAGCAGGTCTGGCTGGAGATACTGGCAATTCTGCCTGAGCCTGAAACACCTGCCCCGGAAAGTCGCCTGATTTTTCTGGAAACACTGATCGAGATAGACCGGGTTCTCGACTCACTCAAACCGGCGGTACGTACCGCTTTTTTGCTGGCACAGATCGATGGGCTGACGTGTCCACAGATCGCAAAACATCTAGGTGTATCCGTGGCGACTGTCGAGCGCTATATTGCCAAGGTATTACGGCAGTGCTACACATTGCATTTCGAAATATGACCGGATGACACTTACGCCACCTGTCGATCAGGAAAATCTGCTGCAAACTGCCCCTCTCCCTGAAAGTATCATCGAGGCCGCCATCACCTGGTCAATCAAACTCGATTATAACGATCCCGCCCCTGAAACCCGTCAATCCTTTGATCAGTGGCTGCACGCCGATCCATTGCATAGGCTTGCCTGGCAGCGGGTACATTCTCTGAACGATTTCAGGAATGACTGCAGGAATCTTCCTTCCAGACTGGCGTTCGATACACTGCAGGAAGTGGACAGCCGACGCCAGTCACGCAAACTGAGCCGCAGAAATGCGATGAAACTGTTGTCTCTGGCGGGTATTACCCTCACAGCGGGCTGGGTCGTGCGTGCACATACTCCCTGGCAGCGTCTGCTGGCTGATGCCAGTACCGTCACGGGGGAACAGCGTGCGCTATACCTGGCCGATGGTACGGTTATCGTACTCAATACCGACAGTGCGGTCAGCTTTGATCTGGCAGAAGCACAGCGACTCATTGTCCTGCAGCGGGGTGAGGTGCATATCACTACCGGTTCCGATAGCGAAGTAGCAGCCAGAACCGGCTGGAAGCGTCCATTCCGGGTACGTACACCATTCGGTGAATTGCAGGCGCTCGGTACCCGTTTTGTCGTGCGGCTGGATGAACAGCATGCCCGCGTCAGTGTGCAGGAAGGTGCAGTGGAACTGCATCCAGCTGCCGGTAGTTCGTCAGCCATCGTGCGGGCAGGTGAGAGTCGCCGGTTGACCGGAAGCAGCATCCTGCCTGCAGCAGATCGGTATTTCGAGGAAGATGGCTGGGTCAGCGGTGTCATTGCCGGTAAAAATATCCGGTTGGCCGATCTGGTGGCTGAGCTGTCACGCTATCGCCCGGGTTACATCGTTTGTGACGAGCGTGTGGCTGATCTGCCGATATCGGGTATTTTTCATGTGAAAGATACGGATAAGGTTCTGCAGTTTCTTGCGCAGACGCAGCCGGTCAGCGTGACGTATCACACCCGTTTCTGGGTGATGGTCGGGCCGAAGAACTTAAGGAATCTCTGAAAAACATCAGGCCTTGCCTGCCTGAGGCATGGGCAGGCGAAACGCCACAGCTGGTAGTAGCGCCCAATCCATCCTCCTTGCCATCTTTGCGAATCCTGTAAGGATGAAGCAATCCAGTCAATTGATTGCAAAAGGCGCTGGATCACCACGTCATTACACGACTCGCGAAGATATCATTTATAAAAACAGGAGAAGCGTCAGAAAAATTTTTCGGAAAAAGTGAGGGGATTTCGATTCTCGATCGACCTATCAGGTAGGAGCCTTGTCGTTGATCATTAACCTATCTGACCGAAAATAATATGACTATCTTTCATCCTCGTATCGTCACTCATTGTTTTATCTCCATCTCCGGTTTGATCCGGTTATTACGTACTGCAGTACTGTGCAGTGTGATACCGGGTTTTCTTGTGTTGAGTGGGATCTGTTTTATACAGCCTGTACAGGCACAGGACAACACAGCCGGACCAGTTGAAACCAATACCAGAATTTTTGATATTCCTGCCGGCCCGCTGGATAGCGCACTGGATCGCTTCGCCCGTACTGCAGGCGTCAATCTGACCTATGATCCTGCACTGATCAGCAACAGAGTGACCAGAGGGTTGAATGGTCGCCATGATATTTCAGCAGGACTCATGTTGCTGCTGGCCGGTAACAATATAGAGGTCATCAGGCAACCGGGCGGAGGGTATACCTTGCATAAAGTACCGGCTACCGGGAATCCGACTACTGATGGAAAAGCAGTGTTGCCCACGCTGACCGTAAAAGCAGATTCCCTGAAACAAGGTACAGCAGAAGATGGTTACCGGGTTAGTAATATCAGCGGGATCGGCCTGTGGGGTGAACGTAGTTTGCGGGATACACCCTATTCGATGAGTGTCGTTCCTTCTGATCTGATCGAAAATATCAATGCCCAGAATATGGGTCAGATTTTTAAGATGAACCCCCTGACTCAGGAGCCGATCATCCAGAATTTTACTGGTACACCTCATGTCACCTTACGGGGGTTTCCGACATTTAACCCGATTTATGATGGCATACCCATGGCTGCTGTAAATGGTTCTGCTATATCTGTCATCGAGATTGATCACGTCGAAATTCTCAGCGGAACATCCGGTTTTCTTTATGGTGGGGGACGAGTGGGCGGAGCGATAAACTATGTTACCAAAAATTCTACCGATGTCCCGCTCCGAAGGCTGACATTCGGTAATTACGGTGGCACCCAGTTTTATGGTCATGCCGATATCGGTGGAAAATTTGATGAACGAGGCCGCTTCGGTTATCGAGCTAACTTACTCTATCAGGGCGGAGATACTGCCATTGGTGAACCGGTCAACCAGAAAGTGGCCAATATTGTCTTGGATGGGCATCTCACTGATACCTTTTATGCTGATATCAAATACACCTATAACGATTACCGCAAAGAAGCGACACAACCTTCATTTAATAATATGAGGGAAAGAACTGGAATCGATACCAGTAAACGCTATTCTCCCAAATGGACTTCTAATGATATAGAAAGTCATAAAGCTTATGCCAGCCTGCGCTGGGATCCGAGTAAGCATTTTACCCTCAGAAGTGCTTTTTTCTATCAGGACACGATAATGAGAGTTGATCAAATAACTTTAAGACAGCAGGTGGATGGTACCTTTATCCCTAACATGACAGGTTCCCCTTGGGAAAAACATAAAAATTATGGAGGGTATATTTACCTAGATACCCGCTTTTCAACGTTTGCTATTGATCATAAGCTGACCCTGGGCTACTCCTCTACTCTTTATGATTACTTTTTACGCGGCAATGGTGCTGTTTATCTGACTGGTACAACAAACCTCCCACTGAGCAAAATTAAAAACACAGCCGAGCCGAATTGGGGAGCATCTTTTGGGAATGAACCGTTGTCATCTGTTTGGGTTGATCGATATGATAATATCCTGATTGGAGATGATATTACCTTCAATGATCAATGGTCAGTGATGGTTGGGCTCAATTACGCTACTACAGTAAATAAACCAAGTGGTATCTATGGCGATAGTCGCTATGAAAAATCTGCACTGACGCCTACTGTTTCATTACTGTATAAACCGATTGAAGATGTAACCACTTATGTCTCCTATATGGAAGCACTTCAAGCAGGTACGATAGTAGGCAATACCTATGTTAATCGTGGAGAAGTGCTTCCCCCGTTAATCAGTAAGCAGTATGAAGTGGGTTTAAAGTATGATATTAATCCTAGCCTGCTGCTGAGCACCGCGCTGTTCCGAATCGAAAAAGCCAATCAATATTCAGATCTTGCAACACCTATTCCGAGTTATGTCCAGGATGGTTTGCAGGTGCATAACGGGGTGGAACTGGTGCTGACCGGGAAAGTCACCGACAATCTGACCATCATGGGGGGCGGTACCTTGATGGATATCAATGTAGATAAATCCAACAATCCTGCGCTGGAAGGCAAAAAACCAACCAATGTTGCTTCCAGAATGGGCAAGATTTATGCGGAATATGCGTTGCCATGGATTTCAGGGCTGAGCCTGACTGGCGGCATCTACTATACCGGTGAAAAATATGCTGATACGGCCAATACCGATAAGATTCCTAGTTATACGCTGTACGACATCGGCGCACGATACACCACCCGTGTACTGGATAAAACACTAACAGTACGTCTAAACATCATTAATTTGACTGGCAAAAACTATTGGCAGAATGCCAATTATTTAGGTGTACCAAGAACAGTAGCATTTTCTGCCAGTATGATGTTTTAGTTTTTTTGTTTGAATAGCCTTCACTTAAAGGTGAGGGCTATTGAAATCGCACCTTCAACCGAATAGTTCCCCGGATCATTCAATCTGAAGTCCGTATTTCGATCAGGCTCCGGCACCGCGATAAGCTGTTACCTGAATTTCAATTTTCATGCGCGGATCGGATAAACCGGCAGTCAGCATCATAGCGGATGGCCTGACATCCCCCAGATATTTGCGCATTATCGGCCAGCATTTCTCGAAATCCTCTGCCTGGGGAAATACGTAAGTGACCCGTACTACTTCTTTCATGCTCGATCCGGCCTGATCGAGTGCTGCTTCGATGTTCTTGAAGCACTGTTCCGCCTGTTCCAGCAAGTCATCGGAAATGGACATCTTGCTGTAATCGAAGCCTGTCGTGCCGGATACCAGTACCCAGTTATCCACGACGACTGCACGTGAATAACCGATTTCTTTTTCAAAGGTTGAGCCTGAACTGATGAGTTTACGGGTCATGAAATGATTTCTCCGTGTTGATTAAGAAAACGTTGCTTATCGGAAGTAATCCAGTAACAACGTTGACAAAACGTACAAAATTACAGTCTTCTCCATCATTACGATGGTTGTCGGATTGCCGCGTCGGCTTATGGTATCCTTACAATGACAGGATAAATCAGCGTTTTTTGAGCCAGAGAAACGCGGTGGTCAGGCCGAATATCAGAAATATCAGTAGTGACCAGTCAGGAATCGTCAGTGACAGAAACTGCCAGGTGCCATCGGTGCAGTCGCCGTTGGCTTCAAACATATCCGGCCACCATCGAGCGAGAGGCAGTTCGTTCAGAAAAGCTTCTTCCGGGCTGATGCCGCATTCAAATGCTTCAGGAAAACGTACCAACCAGGCTTGCCGGCCGGCAACGATGGCACCTGCCAGTGAGAACAGAACGATCAGCCCGCAGTAGATGCGTTTCCCCAATCGTTGTGGATTATGGATGAATGCGAACAATGCGGTAATACCGACCAGCCAGTAGGCCATACGCTGGAAGATGCACAGCGGGCAGGGCAGCAGTCCGTCGACCAGCTGCAGGTAAAGTGCATAACTCACCAGTGCGACGCAGGTTAGGGCAATCAGCAGAAAAATGATTCTCATGGTTTTATTGTTTAAGCGTTACAGGTTGGTTTGCATTTGATTCGTTTGATGGCTTTTCTCTGCGCATGCTGCCGGCAATCAGCCTGTATTCGAGCAGACGACATTCCAGCGCACCGTTGAACAGCGGAATTCGGCGTGAAGGCGTGAGTCGGATGGATTTTGCCAGCAGAGAATCAGCAGTCAACAAAAAGGCTCGCCAGCCGCTGAATCGCTGTTTCAGAACATCTCCCAACCGAGGATAAAATTCGGTGAGTGCCTGCTGATCTCCAATGCGTACACCATACGGCGGATTGCTGACCAATATACCGGTTTCGGCCGGGGCGGAAATCTCCAGGATATTTGCCTGTTTCAGCGTAACGCATTCGGCCAATCCCGCTGTTGTAAGATTGTTGCGGGCATGAGCCAGTGCGCTGCCATACAGATCACTGCCATAAATGAATTGCAATGTGCGTTCATGCTGATGTTCCGTTGCTGCCTGTTTGAGCTTTTTCCAGGAACGGGCGTCGAACAGCTTCAGCTTCTCGAATGCAAATTGCCGTCCGGAACCGGGGGAGATTCGGCAGGCGATCTGAGCGGCTTCCAGCAACAGTGTGCCACTGCCGCACATCGGGTCGAGCAGGGGAGTGCCGGGCTGCCAGCCGGTCAATGCCAGGATGCCAGCAGCCAGATTTTCTCGCAGAGGAGCTTCACCCTGGGTCTGGCGCAGGCCGCGTTTGAATAGCGCTTCACCGGAAGTATCGAGGTAAAGCGTAAATTCCTGTGCATCGAGAAAACCATGGATGCGCATATCCGGTGTAACGGTGTCGATATCAGGCCGCTTGCCGTGAATTGCCCGGAATTTATCGCATATGGCATCCTTGATACGGAGCGTTACAAAATCGAGACTGCGCAGCGGACATTTGATTGCAGCTAGATTGACCTTTATCGATAACTGCGGTTCGAACCAGTTCTGCCAGGGCAGGGAATGGGTAAGATCATAGATATCGGTTTCACTGCGGTATTGATCTTTGGCGATTTGCCACAAAATACGGCTGGCGATGCGACTTTCGAGATTGGCACGATAACAGGTCGGCCAGTCTCCATGGAAAGCCACGCCTCCGGATAAAACCTGGATGGATGTGGCATCCAGACGTTCAAGCTCTGCTGCCAGGACAGTTTCCAGCCCGCGTGGGCAGGGAGCGAAGAAACGTTCTATCATTTCATTGTGGAGAGATCATACGGTAATCCGAAATACGGATTTCATGCGGATTTGTTTTTCCAGGCGGCGTAAGCGAATAAGAGCCAGCCAGCCATGTAGGAGGTCCCCCCCAGTGGGGCTACCATTCCCAATCCCCGCCATCCGGTCAGGCTGACAACGTACAGTGTGCCGGAGAACAGCACGATACCGGTCATCATCAGTATCCCGGAAAACTTCAATGCACGTGCTTGTGGAAGCCGATCCATCGCCAGTCCGACCAGTATCAGCCCGATGGCATGGTAGAAGTGATATTGCACACCAACCTGGAAGTTAGTGAGTATGTCGGGTGCCAGTATGGATTTCAGGCCGTGTGACCCCAAGGCACCTAATACGACACATAGAAACGCATTTACTGCGCCCAGCGCAAGAAAGATTCTGGACATCGTCGGTTGAACTCCCGGTTAAAGTGAGGGATGAAAAGAATGAAGGAAAACAGGCAGATCGGATTCATTCGCCTGTTTCAGTGATATCCGCTTTGGCCCATCCGCTGGCAAAGACCAGTCGTACATTGTCACCTGTCCGGGTTTGCCGGCTGCCTCGCAGAATATCACCCCGGGCAGTATAGGCGATACTGTAACCGCGTGCCAGTACCGCTTTCGGGTCGAGGTGGATCAGGTGCTGCTGTTGCTGGAACAGTCTGAATTGCAGATTTTCCAGCCGGTGTGCTATTGCGCGCTGCAGCCGTGCGGCCAGTTCCTGCTGATGCCTGATGCCGGCCTGGATATCGGGCTTTGCAGAGTGTATGCGCCGTCCGGTTTCTTCGATTCGCCATATGCGTATTTCAACCTGTCGGTTCCAGGCATTTTGCAGACGGCTACGTAATTGCAATAAATGCATCTTCTGCTGATGGATCCGTTCACCGGGATGGATCAGCCGATGGGCAAGCAGATCAGTTGCCTGCATACGGTGTTCGATATGGCGCTCCATCGTCTGTTGCAGGCGATGGAGCCAGTACTGCAGACGATGCAGAATTGCCTGTCTGTCGGGTGAAGCCAGTTGAGCAGCACCGGTAGGGGTCGGCGCACGAGCATCGGCTACAAAATCGGCAATGGTAAAGTCGGTTTCATGACCGACGCCGGTTACAACCGGAATCGGGCAGGCAGCAATGGCCCGTACTACGATTTCTTCATTGAATGCCCATAAATCTTCGATTGACCCGCCTCCCCGGCACAGGATCAGGACATCGCACTCGCCCCGTGCTGCAGCAGTGCGCAGTGCGGTGGCAATCGCAGTACCAGCGCCTTCACCCTGTACGGGAGTTGGATAAACCACGACGGGAATGGAAGGTAAACGCAGCTGCAAGGTAGTGAGTACATCCCGTAATGCTGCGGTGTTGGGGGAGGTGATGATTCCGATTTGGCGCGGGAAACGGGGTAACGGCTGCTTGTATTCGGGGTTGAACAGCCCTTCCTGCTGCAATCTGGCTTTGAGTCGCTCGAATGCCTCGAACAGAACGCCCAACCCGGCACGGCGCAACTGCTCGATGGTCAGCTGAAATTCCCCACGCGCTTCGTATAGCGTAACTAGTGCCTGGGCTTCAACCCGCATACCTTCCTGCGGTATCCAGTCCAGATACAGATTTTTATGACGGAACATGACACAGCGCACCTGTGCACTGTCATCCTTGAGTGAAAAATACCAGTGCCCGGACGGATAGCGTTTCAGGTTGGAGATTTCTCCATTTACCCATAACAGCGGAAAATTCTGTTCAAGTATTACACGAGCATTACGGTTTAATTCACTGACGCGCCACATAATTTTCTTCGGCTCGGGAAAAAGATCGGGATCGGTCATATCATTCCATAATCATCCACAATGACATCTGATTATTTGGGTGTATGTAAAAAAGTCTGTATGATAACAATAGCTTAAAATAAGTTGTTGTTCTTAATGGTTTTATTTAGCCTAAAAATTAGGCAGTTCAAAGAACCTCATGTATGCAATGATACTTATCAGGCTTATTCAGGATTTATTCACACAGTTATCCACAGGAATTGTGCATAACCCGTTTTGGAAAAACGCCGGTTGAGCAAAGCGTGCCGGTGTTGCAAAATATAACATCGTGACTTCATTACAACCAAGGGGATCAGTTCGTGTTTTCAATCATTCAGGCGGCAGGGTGGCCAATATGGCCGATCATACTGGCTTCTGTCCTGGCAGTGGGTATTATCGGTGAACGTTTGTGGAGTCTGCGTCGATCAAAAGTTTCTCCGCGGGATCTGTTGCCAAGAGTCTTGCAGGAATATCGTCGTTCCGGCGTGCACACCGATACGCTGACTCGCTTGCAGGAACATTCTCCACTCGGGCAGGTTCTGGTGGCGGGACTGAGAAATATCAACAGCCCGCGTGAGGCCATGAAAGAATCGATTGAGGAAGCCGGGCGAGTAGCAGCGCATGAGCTGGAACGCTACCTCACCACTTTAGGAACGATTGCCTCCCTCAGCCCGCTGATGGGGTTATTTGGTACCCTGATCGGCATGATCGAAATTTTTGGATCCGGTACGCCAACCGGTGGCAACCCGATACAACTTGCTCATGGAATTTCAGTTGCTCTGTATAATGCCGCGTTTGGCATTCTGGTAGCTATTCCCAGCATCGTTTTTTATCGGTATTTCCGTGCCAAAGTCGATGAGCTGGTGCTGGAAATGGAGTTGCAGGCACTGAAACTAGTTGAAGTAGTACACGGGGAGCGGCGTATTTGATCGTATTTGAATGATTGTCCAGGTAATGACGAGTAAAGTTCTTTTTAGGAGTGTTTTTGGCTGAATCCATGCCGGCCAGCCGGGGCTGCTCCCTGGTAACCGGTGGTGGAGGGTTTATTGGCACCCATCTCGTGCGGTTGCTGCTGGAGCAGGGAGAGCGGGTAAGGGTGCTTGAACTGGAGGATGTGCCGGTTCTGGACGGAGCTGAAGTCATTCGTGGCTCGGTTGCGGATGAGGCGATGGTACGCCGGGCAGTGAAAGGTGCTCGCAGAGTTTATCATCTGGCCGCTCATACCAACTTATGGGCACCTGACAAGCGGATATTCCGGCAAATCAACTATGAGAGCACGTGTACCGTGCTGCATGAGGCGATGCGTGCGGATGTCGAGGTAGTAGTGCATACTTCAACAGAAGCAATACTGACTGGAAGGGGTGATCCGGATCAATCAGATCGTGCGCTGTCATCTTCACCCCATAAAAGGAAAACTTTGGGACTGTATTGCCAGGCCAAGCTGATGGCGGAACAGGCTGCACTGGAAGCCGCCATAAATGGTTTGTCAGTCGTTGTTGTCTCACCGACATTGCCAGTGGGTCCGGGAGATCAGCATATCACTCCGCCCACGCGTATGATCGTGGATCTATTGAACCGTAAAATTCCGGCTTATCTCGATTGTCATTTGAATCTGGTCGATGTTCGGGATGTGGCAGAAGGGCATATTCTGGCCGCTCAACACGGACGTTCCGGAGAGCGTTATCTGGTCGGTCATGAGAATATGATGTTGAGCCGGTTATTGCTCATGCTCGAGGAAATTACCGGTGTGGTAATGCCCAAATATAAGATTCCGTACTGGCTGGCTCTGATGGTGGGGGCATTGCAGGAATTTGTGGCTGATCACGTGACACACAAAGCCCCCATGGCATCATTGACAGGGGTTCGTCTGGCCGGGCGTTGCAACAATTTTGACAGCGATAAGGCGGTGCGTGAACTCGGCTTCCGGCAAACTCCGATCCGGCAGGCACTGATCGATGAAATCATCTGGCTGATCGAGACGGGACATGTCAATCTGCCTGTTCACTCATTCAGGAAACATTTTGGATCTACAGAAAAGAAATAGCACCGATCTGATCAGCAATCGTGATCGGCCTGCCTTCGCAGGGTTCTGTTACTTGCGTAATCTTCTCCTGTGTCTGGTATTTATCTGTACGAGCTGTGGCTCGATCCCCAGAGAAGGACATCAGGAGGGGGTGTATGATCCGCATGAAACATTTAACCGTACATCCTACCGTTTTACTGATGAGATCGATCGCCGGTTGCTTGAACCAATTGCTGATGTGTACATAAAATATGTTCCTGAAGCGATACAACGCCCTGTCAGTAATTTTTATCGTAACCTTTCCTATCCCGGCGTAGTGCTGAACAGTTTTCTGCAGGGAAAGATACATCAGGGGTTTTCGGATATGCTGCGTTTTGTGATCAACACCACGATCGGTGTCGGAGGACTTGCCGATATGGCCGGGCATATGGGGTTTCCGGAGCATAACGAGGATTTCGGACAGACACTGGCGGTATGGGGAATGAATAGTGGATCATATCTGTTCATCCCTGTCTATGGCCCGAGTACATCCCGCGATGTGGCAGATCTGCCGGTCAGTATATTTACGGATGGGCTGTACTATCTGGCTTATGTACTGAGCGGACCGGTGATCATTCCGCTGGCTGTTTTACGCATCGTTGACAAAAGAGCCGGTCTTTCAGGCCCGATGAAAGTGCGTGACGAATCGGCACTGGATCCTTATCTGTTCGTGCGTGAGGGTTATATGCAGCAACGAGAATACCTGATTCACGATGGTAACCTGCCGGCGGACCATTACAATGATCTGCTGATTGATGATCCCGGTTTGATGACAGATCCTGAAAGAATAAATTCAGCGCCTTGAGTGTTGTAATTTTGTCACATAATTTTCTCAAAAAATACAACCCCTTAGATTATTAAGCTATCGTTTGCGATTGATAGCTGCACAATTATTTCAGACTGATTTACCGAATGAGGGTTTTACACTTTATGTCCATTTCACAGCCGTTCCCCGGATCTTCCCTGAAAAAATCTTCATTGTCAGATCGACCGGCTGTACCGGAATCTTTTCCGGTTTCTGGCAGAACTGATGAAATGAGCGGAGTGAACGGGATTTCTGCCGCTGCACTGGATGATGCCATTACCCGTGCCCGCTCAGCTTTGCTGGCGCAACAGCGGGAAGATGGTCACTGGTGTTTTCCGCTGGAGGCAGACTGCACAATTCCTGCCGAATATATCCTGATGATGCATTTCATGGATGAAATAGATACCGCGCTGGAACGTAGAATTGCAAATTTCTTGCGGAACCGTCAGGTAACTGAGGGACATGGTGGCTGGTCGCTGTATTATGGCGGTGACTTTGATATGAGTTGCAGCGTCAAGGTTTACTATGCGTTGAAGCTGGCCGGAGATTTGCCGGAAGCGGCGCACATGGTTCATGCCCGTAATGCCATACTGGAGCGAGGAGGGGCAGCACGCTCGAATGTGTTTACCCGGCTGCTGCTGGCCATGTATCATCAAATTCCATGGCGTGGCGTGCCGTTTGTTCCGGCTGAAATCATGCTGTTACCGCACTGGTTTCCTTTTCACCTGAGTAAAGTGGCGTACTGGTCACGCACAGTGATGGTACCGCTTTCCATTTTGTGCACCCTGAAAGCTAAAGCAGCTAATCCACGTAATGTTCATGTACAGGAACTGTTTACTATCGACCCGGAAAAGGAAAGAAACTATTTCCCGGTACGTACACCCCTTAATCACTTGCTGTTGTATCTGGAACGACTGGGCTCAAAACTGGAGCCTCTGATTCCATCATTCATCCGGCGCAGAGCCTTAAAAAAGGCTGAACAATGGACGCTCGAACGGCTCAATGGAAAAGACGGCCTGGGGGCAATTTTTCCGGCAATGGTCAATGCCTATGAGGCACTGACATTGCTGGGCTATGACCATGATCATCCCTTGCTTCAGCAATGTCGCCTGGCTTTACGTGAATTGCTGGTAAATGAAGGGGAAGATATCACCTGGTGTCAACCTTGTGTGTCTCCCATATGGGATACCGTACTGGCTTCGCTGGCGCTGCAGGAGGATAAGCAGGCTGACAATGAGCCGGTCCGCCGTGCCCTCGACTGGATCGTGCCCCTGCAAGCACTCGAGCAACCGGGTGATTGGCGCGATAGCCGTCCTGATCTGCCTGGAGGCGGATGGGCGTTTCAGTATGCCAATCCGCACTACCCGGATCTGGATGATACTGCTGCTGCAGCATGGGCGTTGTGTCAGGCGGATACGGAGGATTACCGTACCAGTATCACCCGGGCAGCAGACTGGCTGGCAGGCATGCAATCGAGTAATGGTGGTTTTGCTGCATTTGACATAGATAATGTGCATTATTATCTGAATGAAATTCCATTCGCGGATCATGGTGCGTTGCTCGATCCACCGTCGAGCGATGTAACGGCACGCTGTATCGGCCTGCTTGCTCTGAATGGTGAGGCGAAGCACCAGGAAGCCATAAAGCGCGGACTGGCGTTCTTATTCAGTGAACAGGAGCCATCCGGCGCCTGGTTCGGACGCTGGGGTACCAACTATGTTTATGGCACCTGGTCCGTGCTGGAGGCATTGAAGTTAGCGCGGGTAGATCATGACCATCAAGCGGTAAAACGTGCAGTGCACTGGTTGAAGTCGGTGCAGCGTGCCGATGGAGGATGGGGAGAAACCAACGATTCGTATCTCAACCCCGAGCTGGCCGGAAAATTGGAGATCAGTACTTCTTTTCAGACTGCGTGGGCAGTGCTTGGGCTGATGGCGGCAGGTGAGGTGAGAAGTATGGCAGTGAGAAACGGGATCGATTATCTGATCCGTACCCGGAGCGTTTCAGGGTTATGGGAAGAACCGTGGTTTACCGCTCCGGGTTTTCCAAAGGTTTTCTACTTGAAATATCATGGTTATTCCAAGTATTTCCCACTGTGGGCGCTGAACCGATATCGTGCACTGAGCAATGAGCCGGCAGCGTGAGTCGGGTCGGTGTCATCGTCGCTTTGCGTGCAGAAGCCAGATGTATTACGCAGCACCGTCTTCTTCCGGGCCAGACAGCGACATTAGGTGAAAATCTGCTGGTCAATGTATCTGGCATGGGAGATGCAGCTGCCCACCATGCGGCAACTACTTTATGTAACCAGGAAGAGATTGCCGGACTGATCAGTTTTGGTGTGGCAGGTGCATTGGATGACAGCCTGCAAGCTGGTGATCTGATTTTGCCAGAAGCAGTGCTGGCAGACAGGAATTATCCGACAGATGACGCATGGTACGCACGTATCCGTTATTGCCTACCGAAGCACATTAATGTTATTCGTGGCACGTTAGTGACCAGTGATGCAGTACTAACTACGGAATCGGCCAAGCGTATACTTGCAGCCCGAAGCGGCGGATGTGCGGTTGATATGGAAAGTGGTGCTATTGCGGCGGTTGCAGCGGAGAAAGGGATACCATTTCTGGTAATACGCGCTATTTCAGATCCAGTGCAGTTTTCTCCGCCTGCTGTACTGATGGATGCATTGCAATCGGATGGCAGTGTTAAACCTATATCTTTACTGGCCTTACTACTGAAACGTTCACTCAGTCTGAATGAACTGTTGCGTCTTGCACCTGGTATGCGGGCAGCCTGTAGCACGTTGAAACAAGTTGTTCAGGCAACTCGACATGAGCTGGGCAGGTAGGTTATTAGAGCAGACGCTGCAAATCTCCCCTCGTAAAACCGAGAGAAGCAGAATCGATATCGATACCTTTGCTCAGGACCATTACCTTGAATAATTCTCCCATTTCGGCAGGGCTGACCAGCTGCTGTACCTGGCTGACCAGCGGCAGATAGCTGCCCGGCTGATCTGCCGGGGTGCGCGCCAGTAAATCAGTAATCCCGCAGTTGATCAGGAAATGCGCTTGCGTGGTATAGCCGGCCAATTGCAACCCGGAATCCAGAGCTATTCGGGCAACCGCACTGAAATCAACGTGGCTGGTGATATCCTGTAATCCCGGCAGAAAGAACGGATCATCATGGGCGTGATGTCGGTAGTGGCACATGAGTGTCCCCTGATAGCGTTGTGGATGATAATACTCACTCTGCCCAAAACCGTAATCGACCAGCAGAACAGCACCTCGCTGAAGCAGCATGGCCAGCGAGCGAATGAAATGCCGGTTGGCAAGGCTGACTTCACTGATATAAAAAGGGTGGGAAAATTGATCGGTTGGGGGGAGTCGCCGGGCAACATCAAGTAATTCCCCTGCTGCCAAAGCCTGATTCTGCCATACCGGCCGCTGATCTTTCCAGATTACTCCCCGTTCTGTAATGTTGCCATTCTGCCAGGCAATCAGATGAACAGGCATGGCATCGAGGACTTCATTAGCAAGTATCAGGCCCTCGAACTGCTCCGGCAGAGCCGATAACCAGCTTACCCGTGATGCCAGATGAGGAATATGCTGTTCGACCATTGCCCGTTGCCTCTGCTGCAAATCTGCACTGAGGTCGAGAATATAGTAATGTTGCGGCAGGCTGTTCAGCTCTTCGAGTCCACACAGCAGATCCACAGCGAGTCGGCCGGAACCCGCACCAAATTCCAGGATTGAGCCCTGATTGACTGCAGTCAGGATAGGTGCGACCTGTCGTGCCAGGGTGTGGCCAAATAACGGCGAGATTTCCGGAGCAGTAACAAAATCACCTGCTGCTCCGAATTTGGCTGCTCCACCGCTGTAATATCCGATGGCAGGCGTATATAAGACGGTTTCCATATAATCTGCAAACGAAATCCAGCCACCGGAATGCATGATCCGTTCATGGAGTATCGTCTTCAAAGTGTCGCTATAGGCTTGCTCAGACGGATCGGGTAAGGGTAGAGTCACGAGTGTTTTCGGCAGTAAAAGGGTTTATGGTAGATTGTGCAGCATTGAAGTGTAGCGTAAACGGAAAGGATCTTTGTGAAAGATAAAGTCATTCTGGTGACCGGCGGTGCACGGCGGGTGGGAGCAGCCATTTGCCGGTGGCTGCACCGCAAGGGTGCTAAGCTCGTGGTTCATTATCGTGATTCATCTACTGATGCACAGCAGCTGAAGCAGGAACTTGATCAGGTACGCTCGGATTCGGTTGCACTGTTACAGGCTGATTTACTGGATAGTGGTAGAATCCCGGAACTGATCGATCAGGCAGCCTGGCAGTTTGGTCGGCTGGATGCACTAGTCAATAATGCCTCCAGCTTTTTTCCGACACCCGTTGGTGAGTGCACCGAGCAAGCCTGGCATAATCTGGTGGGCAGTAATCTGAAGGTACCTCTGTTTCTGTCACAGGCAATCGCACCTCATTTGAAAAAGAATCGGGGCTGTATCGTCAATATCGTTGATATTCATACTGAGCAACCTCTCAAACGCTACGTAATCTACAATGCAGCCAAAGGCGGGCTGGCTGCCCTGACACGTTCACTGGCCGTGGAGCTTGCTCCGGAAGTCCGCGTCAACGGTATTTCACCTGGACCGATTCTCTGGCCGGAAACGGGTGAATGGCAGGATGAAACGACACGCAGGTATATCATCGACAGAACGCTGCTTAAACGCACAGGAGAACCGGATGACATTGCTCGCACGGTTAGCTTCCTGATCGAAGATGCGCCGTTTATTACCGGGCAGATCATTGCTGTTGATGGCGGACGCAGTATCAATCTTTAGACACAAACAAGCTTCTCACATTTTCAGCTCATTCATGCTCATCGGAATGATAGATGGTTCGCGAAATGATCCGGTCGCAGTAGGCAATTGAAAGTGCAGAAAGCAGAAATGCCAGATGGATGACTGTCTGCGCAATTAGGGTTTTTTCATCGTAAGCAGTAGCATTGATGAATGTTTTCAGCAGATGGATTGATGAAATACCGATGATGGCAGTTGCTAGCTTGACTTTCAATACGGAGGCATTGACATGTGATAGCCATTCCGGCTGATCAGGATGGCCCTTAAGATTCATGCGTGAGACGAAGGTTTCATACCCGCCGATGATTACCATGATGAGCAGGTTCGAAATCATTACCACATCGATCAAACCAAGTACTACCAACATAATAGTGGTTTCAGTCAGCTTTCCGCTACTTTCCGCCCCTTTGACTGTTACCGTTTCAAGAGTGTGCTGTAAAGCACTCTGATTACCAAAAACCGACCCGATCAGATCGACCAGTTCAACCCAGAAATGGTAAACATAGACGCACTGTGCCAGTACCAACCCGAGATACAGAGGTAGCTGCAGCCAGCGTGAGAGAAACAGGAAATATGCAATTGCAGGTATTCGTGCCGAAGAAATTTTTTTGTGGTCTTGTTGCATGGCAGTTTATATTGTCTGGATTCTGAAAAGCGTGAAAGGTTATCACGACGATTGGTAGATACGAAGAAATCTGCAATCTTCTATAACTCATTATGATAGGGAACGAATATGAAGCTATAAAAGAGTAATTTATATGGGATTGTTTGTGGATCAGATAGTTATATCGGTATATCTGGAAGGGGATGACTCTGGATTGATCAGCTTGTCAAATGTTAGAGCCCAAGCCTGAGCTACTAGAAATAGACAACTCTAGGCAGGGTTTATCGACCGTAGCCGCTTCGGAATCGGTTTGTGAAGTAATTCTGCTTATTGTATTCTTTTATCGCGTTCGATCAGTGCGTAGGCGGAGTGGTTATGTATGGATTCGAAATTCTCTGATTCAACGATGTAGGCATCGATACGGCTATCCTGGTTGAGCACTTCAGCTACATCGCGGACGATGTCTTCGACAAATTTCGGGTTGTTGTAGGCTTTTTCCGTGACGTATTTTTCATCCGGACGTTTCAGCAGGCCGTACAGTTCACACGAGGCCTGTTCTTCCGCGATTCTGATGATGTCTTCGATCCAGACGAAACTATTGGTGCATACCGAAATCGTGACATGTGAACGCTGGTTGTGCGCCCCGTAGTCAGATATTCTTTTGGAACAAGGGCACAGACTGGTAACAGGAACAATTACCTTCATGGTGAAACCATATTGAGTGCTGTCCTTGATCTCGCCAATAAACGTTACTTCGTAGTCCAGCAGGCTTTTTACACCCGAGACAGGCGCAGATTTATTGATGAAATAGGGGAAAGCCATTTCAATGTGTCCGGAATCCGATTCCAGTTTGCTGACCATGGAACGCAGAATTTCCTCGAATGATTCAACTGAAATTTCACGTTCGTGACTATTCAGTATTTCGACGAA
>OBJA01000843.1_pt1 | contig 24397 bp, 18 predicted proteins | sample 1519751 | NCBI WGS metagenome assembly OBJA01 (sample SAMEA3881238, study PRJEB22517) | soil metagenome | biome: lake sediment; feature: soda lake sediment; material: sediment, water from around vicinity | place: India | collected 2013-12-23 | depth 3 m
TCAATGGACGGTGCTCCTTTGGGAAGGATACCTTGCTGGATTGTGCGGGCAAGACGGAGTTCATCTTTGATGTTCTGCTGTGCGGCTTTGAGGGTTTTCATCGTTTTAGCAAGTGAGCGGTTCTTGCTCTCCAGATCTAATTTCAATTGTTCAAGAATCGTGATGTCACGAATATGCTCGATGACATAGCTGCCTTCATCACCGGTGAGATTACATGGCGAGAATGTGATCGAGATTGCACCGTTACCAGATGGGTGATCGGATAATTGGATTGATCTTGAATGGTTGCTCTCAAGTGTCTGTTTCAGGAGACAATCTGTGCAGGGCGTCGAACGTCCTCGCAGAAGTAAGTGGCATTTTTTCCCGATGGTGTCATTGAAAGATCTTTTTACAAGTGAAACATATGCCCGGTTTGCCCGTTTGATGGAGAAGTCCTGAGTGATAACAACGAGTGGATCGCCGACACCGTCAAGCATGTCTTGAAGGCCCATCTTGCTTTTATAAATGAGATGAACAGGATACTTATGATAAAGAATCATGAGAATGCCGAAAATAAGAATACTGAAGCCCGTTGCTATGAACACGACAGGATGTATCATTGTGAGACCTGCAATGACCGCAGTTGTGCGGCTGACAAGCGAAGGTAGTGTGGAAGAATTTCTGCCGGGTCATGCCAACAGTTTTGATCCTCAAGGACCTGTGCTGCAGCATGTGCACAGAAAAGACCGCGCTGAACAGGGTGTTTCTCTACCGCAAAGACCGTGGCGCGCTCTTTCAGGGGGCTGAACACGGTACTTTTTGCATACCCCATGGTATCTGTAATGATAATATCGTTGGGCCTGATCATTTCCATGAACCTCTCAGCGCTGCTCAGAGCATCTTCAGTGAGGCGCACCGCTTTGCCGTCCTGGAAGCTGAATGATGCCCAGAAAACCTCGTTATTACGTGCGTCAATGGCTGTGAACACTTTCCCCTGGTGCCATCGTGCTCCGTATGCCAGGACATGGAGAGAGGATACCGGATGAATACGGGCAGAACGCTGAATGCAGAAACCCTTTGCAAATGCAATCCCTATTCTCAATCCGGTAAATGAACCCGGTCCGGTACTGATTGCAATGTGGTTGATATCCTCTGGAGCCACCTCGTTTGTTTTCAGGAGCATGTCTGTTATATGGGCAATATGTTCTGCATGCGAATTCCTGATGAACCTGGAATATGTTGCAACAGGAGTGGTTTCGCTGAAAAGACCTATCCCCATGTCAATAGATGATGTGTCGATACCCAAAATCCAGCGCATTATTCTCCGGTCGCTTTTTTCCGCAGCGCTGAGCCAATGAGTACATCCAGAAGTCCGGAGTAGGTTCCACCTGCAGCAATGAATGCCTTTGGCAGGAGCGAATTGGGAGTCAGGCCGGGAAGTGTATTGGTTTCAAGTACATAGAGTATGTCGTCTTTATATATCATATCTGTTCGTGAAACTCCCGAACAGCCAAGAATTTCGTGTGCAATTACCGCAACCTGTTGAATCCTTTTTAAAAGCGGTTCAGGGTGCGGCGCAGGAACGATCTCCTCCGAAGCACCGGTCGTGTATTTGGCTGTATAGTCAAAGAAGATGCTTTTGGGTCGGATTTCGATAGGAGGAAGACTTTTCAGTGATCCATCTGCTTGTTCCAGAACACCACAAGAAAACTCGATTCCCTGAATTGTACTTTCGATCAGAATTTCTCTGGAGTGATTTTTCAATTCACTAAGGAGTGCCTGCAGAGATTCCAGGGAGTCTGCGCGACCCATAAGACGGCTTGATCCGGATTGCGGGCACTTTACAAAACAGGGCATTCCATGTGTTTTGCAGAGGGCTTCAGCCGATATATCGTGAACTTTGCTCAGAACAGAATAGGGGGGGACGGAAAGACCATTCTGCAAATAAAGATATTTCGATGTGATTTTGTTCATGGCAAGAGCGCTTGCATATACACCCGAACCGGTGTAGGGGATTGAAAGGGTATCAAGATATCCCTGAACGGTTCCGTCTTCACCGAAACTGCCGTGTAATGCCAGAAAAGCAGCGTCGCAGCCTTTCCAGACCTCCTCAGATACATGTGGCAGAAAAGGACCACTGAATCTGACAGAGCGTTCTGGTGCTGAAAGATCGTCATAGGTGGGTATCTGTTGTCCGATATCGCAATAATAAAGCTCTTTTGCAGCGCTGACAACGACAGCTCTGACCTGGTATCTGTTCGTATCGAGGTGGGTCATGACTTGTAGGCCCGAGTTTAATGAAACTTCGTGTTCAGCAGAAGGGCCTCCCATGAGTACGTTGACCTGTATGGTCATTTTTGTGCATCCTTTAGTTTCTTTGTTATTATTTCCACAACCGATGTTGCACCAACACGGTATTGCTCACGGCTGTCCCGTTCACGAATGGTCACGGTGTCATCCTGAAGTGACTGGCTGTCAACTGTGACGCAGAATGGTGTTCCTGCTTCATCCTGGCGTGCATACCGTCGGCCGATCGATGAGGTGTGATCATAGAAAGACTTGATCGAATTATCAAGTAAATCACGGTAGATTCCCTCTGCCTTTTCTGGCATGCCGTCACGTTTAACCAGCGGCAAAACCGCAACCTTGATTGGTGCAAGTGAGGGGTGAAATCTAAGAACTGTCCGTGCATCTTTCCCTTCACCCTCAATATCATAGGAATCGATCAGAAATGCCAGTGTCGCCCGGTCTGCACCTGCTGCTGGTTCGATGACATAAGGAAAATAGTGTTGTTTTGATTCTTCGTCGAAATAAGCCAGGCTTTTTCCGCTTGCTTCAGAGTGGCGTTTAAGATCAAAATCTGTTCTATTGGCAATTCCTTCCAGCTCACTCCATCCGAACGGGAATTTATATTCAACATCTGCACAGGCTTTGGCATAATGTGCCAGTTCATCTCTTTCATGATCACGCAGCCGAAGATTTTCTGTTTTGATCCCATGATTAATATACCACTGCAGACGAGCCTGTTTCCAGTAATTGTACCAGGTTTCATCATCGGACGGTGGCACAAAGAATTCCATCTCCATCTGTTCGAATTCCCGTGTACGATAGGTAAAGTTTCCGGGAGTGATTTCATTGCGAAAACTTTTGCCGATCTGGGCAATACCGAACGGTGGTTTGAGCCGCGATGCCTGCTGAACGTTGAGGAAATTGACAAAGATTCCCTGCGCAGTTTCCGGTCGCAGGAATACAGTAGCAGACTGGTCCTCAATGGGCCCCATGAAAGTTTTGAACATCAGGTTGAATTTCCGAACGGCTGTAAGTTCTCCGGCGCACTTCGGGCATTTCTCAAGATTATCGAGGTGATCAGCGCGGAACCGTTCTTTACAAACCTTGCAGTCGACAAGCGGATCGGTAAAGCCGGCAAGATGTCCTGATGCTTCCCAGACTTTCGGGTGCATCAGTATTGATGCGTCAAGGCCAACGATGTCACGACGGTTAGTGACCATCGCCCGCCACCAGGCTTCTTTCACATTGCGTTTGAGCTCGACGCCAAGCGGACCGTAATCCCAGCAACTATTGAGGCCTCCATAAATTTCACTCGATTGGAAAATAAATCCGCGTCGTTTACATAAACTGACAATTGTACTCATGAGATCTGTGGTCGGTGCCGCCATGAAACGTTTCCTCCAGTATTTGTCCTTTGTTTCCTTGTGGGAAACTCCTTTGATATGTCAATATTTTTCAACTCGATCAGATGATTCCGGCATTCTTCAGGTTCTTACTGAGGCGCTCCTTGACGGAAACAGCTGTATCCACCTCAAAACCCTGACCGGTGATCATTTCGTAAAGTTTAATGTATCGTGTGGATAGCTCCACAACAAGCTCATCAGGAGCTTTGGGCAGAACTTCGTCTTTATAGGGATCGCAGTGTTGCCTGAACCAGAGTCTGAGAAACTCTTTATCGATGTTCTCTGGTTCCTGCTTTTGTGCAAAACGTTCCTCGTAGGTTTCCTTTATCCAGTACCGGGAGGAATCGGGTGTGTGGATCTCATCAATCAGAACAATTTCCCCGTTTTTATCTCTTCCCAGTTCATATTTGGTATCTACAAGAATGAGACCGTGTGAGGCTGCTACATGTGAACCGTGTTCAAAAAGCGCAAAAGCTATGGATTCAAGTTTTTTCCAGGTAGCTTCATCGATAATTCCTTTTGAGACAATCTCTTCGGCTGAAATCGACTCGTCATGTTCTTCTGATTTTGTTGTCGGAGTCAGTATCGGTTTTTCAAATTTCTGGTTTTTGATCAAACCGTCAGGAAGTTTATTTCCGCAGATGTCACGGGCGCCTTTGCAGTAGAGTGTCCAGGCGGATGTATCGGTTGAGCCGGTCAGATAACCCCGCACCACAAATTCGATGGGAAATACGTCGCATTTTGTTGCGATGGTGACGTTTGGATCGGGGATAGAGCGCACATGATTTTTCACAATGTGGGATGTTGATTCAAACCAGAACGCGCTTACCTGATTGAGGACCTGTCCTTTGAAGGGGATATTTGCAAGTACACGATCAAAGGCACTCTGCCGGTCGGTAGTGATCAGCATAAGTGAATCTCCAAGGTCATAGCTGTCTCTGACTTTCCCTTTACGCATACCCTGAATGTTTAAAAATGATGTGTCATCGAGGCAATCATGCATGTGCTGCTCAATTATGGCTTTAGGAATCATGAGTGTACTCCATGTCGTGTGAGTTATGTGCGTTTTGGCGGCTTCCAAAGTGATATGTGTGTACTAAAGAGTCGAGGTATAAAATAATACCCGGAAAGCTGTATTTCTAATACGGAGGGGTAATGATTTTGTTTCTCCAGAACAGGGATCGCTTTTTGCTGCACAATAGAGAAGTCCAGGAGAATCGAAAGAAAATCTCTGAAGGGATAAATCTCTAAAAGTTGCTCAATTTCTTGACTCAAACTTTTACACTACACTATTTTTGATAGAATTTTCATGTATTATATATGAATCGGTAAAAAGATGATTATTGCCATTGATGGTCCGGCAGGCTCAGGTAAAAGTTCAACAGCAAAAGCTCTTGCAGCTCGCTTAGGTGTTACATTTCTTGATACTGGTGCAATGTATCGTGCTATAACCCTGAAGTGTCTGAGGAATGGCGTTGCCTTTACCGACAATGCAGCATTGCAGGATTTGACTGCAAAAACAGAAATCTCCTTCACCGGTATTCCTCCGGCAACTCGAGTGCTCATGGATGGAGAGGATGTCAGTGAGGCTATCAGGAGTGATCTGGTGACAAAGAATGTTTCCGATTACTGTGCGCCATCTGTTGTCAGAGAAGCCTTGGTCCACCAGCAGCGTATTATCGGACACAACAGGTCGGTTGTCTGTGAGGGGCGTGATATAGGGACGGTAGTTTTCCCTGATGCGGATCTTAAAATTTTCATGACAGCATCAGTTGAAGAGCGCGCTCGTCGGAGGATGAAAGATTTTAAAAAAATGGGAGTTCACAAATCCATAGAGGAGCTGATTCGGGAGATTTCACTCAGAGATCATAAAGATTCTACCCGTGCCAACAGCCCTTTGCGAAAGGCCGATGATGCCATCGAGATGAATACTACGGAAATGACCCTTGAAGAACAGGTGAATTTCATCGCAGAAAAAGCTGAATCGATACTTCAGGGGCGCAGTACTATTCGATAATCGAAAGACTGTGGACTTGTCTGGAATATAAAAGAGAGTAATCGTCGCCGTACTTCGATCTCCACAGACCGGATTATGAACGCCGATAGAAATAAACTATTTAACCTTAACCCAACGTACAGGAGTAACCCTTACTATGTCAGATTCACTGGTTGAAGAGAAAAAGCCCGTAAAAGGTTTCGATGCATCAGGTCAGGAAGTGGACCTGTCGGAATTCGAAGAAAGCTTTTACCGGCCCGGCCAGGTCCAGGAGATCCTGAAAGATTACGACAAATCACTTGAAGGAATTGAGGAGGGGCAGGTTGTTCGCGGAAAGATTCTGAGGATAACCGAAAAAGAAGTGATTGTTGATGTCAATTTCAAGTCGGAAGGAATCATACCGATTTCAGAGTTCAAGTATGTTCAGGAATTCAAACCTGGTGATGAGATCGATGTATTCCTGGAGCAGGTCGAAGATAGTGAGGGGCAGATCATCCTTTCCAAATCAAGAGCTGATTTTCTGAAGGTCTGGGACCGTATCTACAAATCATATGAGGATCAGGAAACCGTTGAGGGTAAATTGCTTCGTCGCATTAAGGGCGGTGTTGTTGTAGATCTTTTCGGTGTCGATGCGTTCCTGCCGGGCTCACAGATCGATTTGCGGCAGATTCCAGATATGGATGCCATCATTGGACAGACATTCAAATTCAGAGTTATTAAAGTCAATAAAGCCAGACGAAACATTGTAGTCTCCCGTCGGGTAATTCTCGAAGAGGATCGTTCAGCTATGCGGGAGAAGATTCTCGCTGAGCTGGAAAAAGGGCAGGTGCGTGAAGGAACCGTTAAAAATATCACCGATTTCGGTGCATTTATCGATCTGGGTGGCGTTGACGGTCTATTGCACATTACCGACATGTCGTGGGGTCGGGTAAATCATCCATCCGAAATCGTTGCAATTGGGGACAAACTGAAGATTAAGGTCCTTGATTTTAATGAAAACAAAGAACGTATTTCCCTTGGTCTCAAGCAGCTTACGGAACATCCATGGAAGGGTATCGAAGAGAAGTACCCTGAAGGATCACGGGTTCGTGGAAAAATCGTGTCAATAACCGATTACGGTGCATTCATGGAACTGGAAAAGGGGATTGAAGGACTTATCCACATCTCAGAAATGTCTTGGACTCAGCATATCAAACATCCTTCCAAAATCGTTGGTATCGGTGATATCGTTGAGGCTGTTGTGCTTAAAATCGACAAAGAAAATCAGAAAATATCCCTTGGGTTCAAACAGCTTGAACCTGATCCGTGGGAAAAAGTGCCTGTTGAGTTCCCGATCGGTACCATCGTTAAGGGTAAAGTTCGCAATATCGCAGCCTTTGGTGCTTTTGTGGAGCTTAAAGAGGGCGTCGATGGTCTTATCCACATTTCTGATATGTCATGGACAAAAAAGATCAATCACCCTGGTGAAATGCTGAAAAAAGGTGATACGGTTGAAGTGAAGGTCCTTGATATCGATCCGGATAAGCGTCGCATCTCTCTTGGAGTCAAGCAACTGTCTGAAGATCCATGGACTGGTCTGGCACAGGAGTTTTCGGTTGGTACGGAATTGGCCGAATGTGAAGTTGCCAGAATTCTTGATCGCGGCGTTATAGTAAATCTTTCCACCGATGTGGAAGGGTTCATTCCACTCAATCAACTCGGACAGGATGTCAATCACCCCTCACGAATTCTCAAAGTTGGGGATATCGTTCCGGCAAAGGTGATAGAGTTCGATCTTGAGGGAAGAAAAATAGTTCTGAGCATCTCAGAGTTCTTCAAGGATAAAGATGAAAGTCTTTTGAATGAATTCATCGCTAAATACCCGGTAAAGGCTGCTCCGGCAGAAGCAAAACCAGCCAAAGTCAAAGGTAAAAAAGGTGAAGAAGAGGAAGAAGAAACTGCAAAAGAAGAGCAGGTTTCTGAGGAAACTTCTGAATCTGAAGAATAAAGCTCTGAGAGGAGCTTTGAATTGCAGGGGTGGTTCATTGGTGAATCACCCCTTTTTTTATGTGTGCCAAACATCAATATATGTTGATTTAACTTTGGTAGAGCTCAGAGCGTAAATCATATTTGTTTTCTCAGGTTTTTTTGTCAAAATATGAGGAGGTTCACATGTTTTTAGGTCTTGAAGGGACAGGTGTGATTCTGGCGTATGCCTGTACCATTCTGGCGGTGCTGATTTGTATCGTGTATGGTGTCCTGAACTGGAACAAGCCGGTTGAGAATGAGAAAAGGGAGATAGAGGAGGAAGCTGAGTGGGAAAAGCATGAACCGGAGATGGTAGAAGCGGGAGGGGTTCAATGAATATGTTGCTTCTTTCCGTTGTCATCCTGATATATCTGATGATCATAGCATTTCTAGGGTATCTTGGCTATCGGGGAACAAAGAATGCCACTGACTATCTGATAGCAGGACGTAAAGCTCATCCCGTTGTCATGGCAATCTCCTATGGTGCAACATTCATCAGCACATCAGCAATCGTTGGTTTCGGTGGTGCTGCAGCGGTGTATGGCATGGGTGTTTTATGGCTTACGGTTTTGAACATTTTCGTAGGAATTTTCATTGCATTTGCAATTTTTGGCAAACGGACAAGGAAAATGGGGCACAATTTAGATGCCCACACGTTTCCGGAATTCCTTGGCAAACGGTTCGATTCCCGTTTTCTTCAGATGGCTTCAGGGTTACTGATTTTTATCGCCATGCCATTATATGCCGGATCGGTTCTTATTGGTGGCACACAATTTCTCAGTCAGACGCTACAGATCAACTACGAGGTGGCGCTTCTGTTTTTTGTAGCTGTTGTTGCGGTGTATGTAATTATGGGTGGTCTTAAAGGAGTAATGTATACAGATGCATTTCAGGGCTCGATTATGTTTATTGGCATGATTTTACTTCTGATTTTTACTTATGCTCAGCTTGGCGGGATCATCCCTGCCCATACTGCATTGACAGCCCTGAAAGGAGAGGCAATTAAGGTTTTTGGGCCACTTGGTCACCAGGGGTGGACCGCTATGCCCAAAACCGGTTCTTTATTCTGGTGGCAACTGGTGACAACGATTGTTATGGGTGTGGGAATTGGTGTGCTTGCTCAACCACAACTTGCTGTACGCTTTATGACCGTCAAGAGTAACCGGGAACTCAACAGAGCTGTGCTGATAGGTGGTGTTTTCATTTTTATGATGACCGGTGTTGCCTTTATTGTAGGCGCCCTGAGTAATGTGTATTTCCACACTACATTGGGCAAAATTGCAATTGTCGCTGTTGAGAAGAAGACAGATAACATTTTCCCGCTCTTCATCAATCTGGCAATGCCACCATGGTTTACTGCTATTTTCATGGTGACGCTACTTGCTGCAGCGATGTCCACGCTCTCATCTCAGTTCCATACAATGGGAAGTGCATTCGGACGGGATTTTCTGGAGTCCGGTCTCCGTATAAATACAAAAAACTCCATATTGACAAACAAAATTGCCATGTCTTTTACCATTCTTCTCAGTGCCGCTCTGGCGTATTTTCTACCCAGGTTCTTTGAGCAGGGGTCTGCAATTATCGCTATAGGTACTGCAATTTTTTTCGGGCTGTGTGCAGCAACGTTCCTGCCGATGTATTTCGGGGCATTATATGTAAAAAGAATTACCCGGGCAGCTGCACTTGCCTGCTTCTGGAGTGGGTTACTTACAAGCCTGTTCTGGCTGGTTTTCGTTCATATTAAAGAATCAAAACCTCTTGGGCTATGTAAACTTATATTTGGTGTGGACAGCCTCGCGTCAAGTCCGCACATACAAAATATCGATCCGATCATTATTGCATTGCCTATTTCTATATTGGTTACAATTATTGTGAGTATGGTAACCACCCCACCTGAAAAGAAAACAATCGAAAAGGCTTTCAATGGTGTTTTGAAGTCTTAGACAGTTTTAATAGGCTGATCGATACACTTTAATCCTGTTCGGGAGCGGGCGAGTGGATAGCCGCTCGCTCCCTCTATATTCAGGCACAGTAAGATGGAAATTATGATGAAGGTGAAGATCGGAAGATCACACCTGGTTTCTGGAGCTTACCTGTGCTGTGAATAAACGACTTCCTGAAAATTTTAAAGCAGTTTAGAAACCAGGTGATCAGCAGCAAGTGCCAGAAGACCGATCAGCATTTCAAACTTCAATAGTCCGGAGATTTTCTTTAACCGGAGGTGCCATCCCGGCTTGAGAATCAGATATGTACGAAAAATATGAACCGGCACGGCAACACTCAGACAAATTCCCAGGTAGGTAAAGTTAAAGTGCTTTTTTAAGAAGGGAACTGGAATCAGAAGAATGTAGATGATACTGATAATTATGATAATCCATTTTAAAAGCAGATGGGGCAACGATGCAGTGGTGATATAACCGACCTTTTTATCTCCCTGTTCATCCTGGAGGTCTTTGATAATCTCCCTGGAAAGATTAAGCAGAAATGCCAGAAGTGCGGGGATCAGTAAGGTGGAGAACCCAGGAGCACCCAGGGCGCCGTAGAGGATCGGGTAAGCAACCAGAGTTGCAACCATGATGTTTCCGTATAGGGGTGTGCTTTTAAGAAAAGCTGTATAGAGTGTCAGTAATACCAGTGGGATTGCTGTGGCGATTCCGTGTGGTACCGATATGAGAAATGAGGTTAGTACTGCTGTTGCAGAGAGGAGGCCAGCGTACATATATGCTGTAGAAATCGATATATCACCACGTGGCAAAGGGCGATCAGGGTGGCTGATTTTGTCAGTTGCTATATCCTTGATATCATTTATAATATTGCCAAAACCGGTTGAAGAAATTGCTGCCAACACAAGCAGCGGAAATAAGTATACGTTCATTGGTGAATTTGCTAACCAGAATCCTAAAAAAACAGCCGCACCTGCCATAATCGCATTCTGTAGACGAATTATTTTGATAAAAGGGGAGAGCGGCATTTCGGTTCCATTCAGATAAAATGCAGAGTCTGACAAGAGTGCATGATTAAAAATATACCTTTTGTGATAATGAGTTCTGAATAATTTGAAAATAGCCATATTCTCGTCACTTCAGATGATATACAGAAGTATTTTTAATCTGAAAAAACCCGGGCATATTCATAGGAGGACATGTTGGTCAGAGAGATGAGATGGAAGTGGATTATTTTATTGGTGATAACAGCAATAGGATTCTTTTTGGATTGGCTCACCAAATATTATGCTGAAACACATTTGAATTATGGTGAACCGGTCCAGGCGATCGGGAATTATTTACAATTCATGCTCGTGTACAATAAAGGTGCACTGTTTGGCTTCAATCCACGGGCATTTATTCCGAACTTTCCGGTAAATCAATTTTTCTTTGTCTTTACCCTTATCGCGATTACTTTTTTGCTTTTTTATTATCGCAGTATACCCAAAAAAGAGATTGTTACTCATTGGGGGCTTGCTCTGATACTGCCTGGTGCATTAGGGAATCTTTTTGACAGGGTCATTCATGCTGAAAAAGGAGTGATAGATTTTATCAGAATCGGTGTTTCATCTGAGATATACTGGCCAATATTTAACCTGGCAGATGTTTATGTTACAGTCGGTGTAGGTCTGCTGCTCTATAGTTTTATTATGGAAGAGAAACGCAAAAAAGCTCAGAACATAACGGGTGGCACTATTGAAGCACGTAATGAAGATGATAAGAATCCGCTACCTGTTTCAAAACAGGATACAGCTTCGATAGACTGAAATTTCGATAGTAGAGTTAAAAAAGCATGCAGGAACAGCTGAATAAAAAAAATGTATTCGAAGTCGATATTTGCAATCAGGGATTACGACTCGATCTGTTTTTGACCAGAGTTCTTCAGGGGCATTCCCGGTCCAGAATCCAAAAATATATCGATGAGGGCCTGGTTCTTAAAAATGGAGCAGTTGTCTCAAAAAATGATCGTGTGACCAGGGGGGATACCATCGAAGTGGGTATGCCCGGCAGACTTTTGGCACCAACGTATCTGGAACCTCAGAACATTGCTATCGATATTATCTATGAAGATGAGTATTATGTGGCAATAAACAAATCCGCAGGTCTGGTAGTGCATCCTGGTAATGGTGTTCGGGATCGCACTGTTGTAAATGCGTTGCTCTATTCTATAGGGACCCTTTCGGAGGGGTCCGCAGCTGATCGCCCAGGCATAGTTCATCGCCTGGATAAAGATACATCCGGGGTATTGATTGCAGCGAAAACCAATGCAGCTCATGTGGCACTGGCGAGTGCTTTTGCATCCCGGACAGTTGAAAAACACTACATAGGGATCTGTATCGGTATGCCGGGTAAGAGTCATGATACACTAGATATGCCTCTTGAGCGTAATCGTCGGGAACCTTTGAAACGAGCTATTTCGAAAACAGGAAAACAAGCCAGAACTGAGTACTGGATGCTTCATCACAGGGCTGGTTTATCAGTTATGCATTTTAAGCCTTACACAGGAAGAACGCATCAGATTCGGGTTCATAGCAGCGCTATGGGGATTCCGATCGTTGCTGATAGCCTCTACGGTGGCGGGAGAGAACGATTATTACGAATAAATCCTGCAGACCGACCCTTTGCCTATTCTGTTCTTAAAGCTTTCAATCGCCATGCGTTACATGCTAGATTACTTGTGTTCACTCATCCGTTTTCCGGCAATGAGGTAAGGATCGCAGCACCCTTACCGGAGGATTTCACAGAAGCCCTGAGATTATTCCGGGACCGGGAATTGTCGGAAAAAATCTCCCTGCTCAAATAACACAGTTGTTACCTCCGACTCTATATTATTATATTAGAGTGGGGTTATAAAAGGGCCTGATCAGTAGGTTTAATCGTTTCAATTAATTAAGAGGGGCTTTATGGGCGTGCTTCCTAAACTCAAAGCGGGGTTGCCTCGTCACATTGTTTTTATTCTTTTCTTCACAGTACTTTTCTATCCATTTCAAATTTATGCGCTAAAAGTTACTGTCGATGCTGATGGCGGGGCAAATTATACCTCCCTTAATCAGGTCTTAGCCGCAATGCGGGCAGGCAGTATTAGTCCTGATACTGTTGAGTTCATCGGTAATGATCAGGATACCTATATCATGTCAGAATGGGTGAACGTTGAAATCGGAACCCTGTATTTCATTGGACGTTCCACTGATCCAGACAACTTTCCTGTAATCAATCATACTTCTCAGCAGTACATGGATTTCTTCAGCAAAAACGACCTGCATTTTGAACGGATTATCTTTACCGGAACCGAACGGTTTGATGATGGTGATGCTTCAGGGAAAGTACATTCGTTTACTAATTGTATTATCAGGGACGTTTCTGCATATGGATTTGTTGATATCAGCAATTACAGTCATACATTTGAATTTGTGAATTGTTTGTTTGTAAACAATGCGCTTGTCTTCAGTAACACAAACTGGTTGAGCAATAAACCTGTCCTGAGAATCATAAATTGTACATTCGATGGAAACACCAAGATTTTCAATTCCGATGTCGGGCAGGCTGCCCAGGCTGACAATTTTTTATTACGCAATTGCATTTTCAGTAACACTGGAGAAATCCCGGCCAATATTAAACCACGGGTTTTTAATTCTCTAATTTCCGAAGCGGCCATCGGCAACTATGGGACTGGCTGTGTTTTCAGCACTGACCCGGAGTATGCAAGTGCGACACCGTCAATTCCTTCAGACTGGAAACCCCGGACAGCATCACCTGCCCGGGAGATTGGTACAAGCACTGGTGCTCCACCTATCGATTTAGCCGGTGAACCCAGAGGTGCTTTGATCGATGCCGGCTGTTTTATCATTGTACAGAATGGTCCTCCTGAGGTTAAGACACAACCGAGGGATACGGTGGTTGGAGAGGGTGCGCAGGTGCGTTTCTCGGTGGTTGCAGCCGGGACTGAACCATTATCATACGTATGGTTTAAAACCGGTTCTGATAATCCCGTCGGTAGTGAAGATAATCTGGTGATTTCCTCTGTAACGCTTGATGACAGTGGGGCATATTTTTGTGTTATTTCGAATGATTCAGGATCTGTTTCCTCTGAGAGCGCAACACTGCGGGTGATTACCAAACCAGAAATAACCGTCCAGCCATTAGAAGACATCTATGCTGTAGCTGGTGATCCGGTTACGATCTCCGTGGTTGCGTCAGGAGAATTACTCACATATACCTGGTTGCGGAATGGCTCAGCTATACCCGGGGCGAACACTGCATCACTGGAGTTAACGAATATCACATTGAATGATGATGGGAGAATCTACAGATGCGTCGTATCGAATATCGCTGGAACTGATTCGAGCATACATGCCCGACTGCACGTGGTAGAGGCTGCTCCGAAAATCATTCTTCAGCCCAAAGATACAACGGTAGTTGAGGGAGCGTCTGCATCGTTTACTGTAGCTGCAACCGGGAAATCACCTTTTACCTATACCTGGTATAAAGTCGGTACAGCAGAGAGTGTGGGCACGGGTGCCGTGTTTATGTTTGAAGCCATCAGAGACGACAGCGGAGCTGCGTTTTTCTGTATCGTCAGTAATGCAGAGGGAGAGGATGAAAGTGAAGAGGCTATTTTGCATGTCACTTCAGCTCTACGACCAAGGTTCACCTCTCAACCACGAGATGTCGATGTAAGGGAGGGACAAGAAGCCTCGTTTACAGTGGCTGCTTCTGGTTCTGAGCCAATGAGTTTTACGTGGTATAAAGATGATTTGATCACTGAAGTCGGAACCGGTTTGACCTTAACATTTGCTGCAGCAGAAATCGCTGATTCGGGGTATTACAGATGTATTGTATCTAATATAAATGGAGCTGATACTTCAAATCCTGCACTGCTTCGTGTTGTGGGTGCAGATGAAGTGTATAACCCAATTACTCTGCACACAACATTTATCGATCGTGGACACGTCCTTGTTACCATCGAAAACTTCTCCAGTCTTCCCTCTCAGGAGGGAGTAGCATTGTATGCAGATGCAGTTGGAGTCTGGTATCAACGGAATATGTTCCCGGTTTCTCCACAGGGAAATGCATCAGATCTGCTTACTATTCCACTTGCAACATTGCTTGCCAGCGGACTCACTTCTTTTGATACACTCGTGTCGATCGGTCAGATTTCCGAAGACTGTGACAGTATCTATTTTGCAGGTTCAGTATTCTGGCATAATCCCGACACCATACCTTCGTTTGTAAGGGCAAACGGAGCAGCTGCCTATATGTGTGCAGAAAACCTCATTGAAAATAATCTGGAGCTTTCGGGTGATTATATCAGGGGTGAAGATTCGATTGTCATACATATGGCAAATCTCAACTCACTTGATCGCGACTCCCTCCTATATCTGATCTCCTGGTACACGGATAGTCATGGAAATGCTCTCTATGACACTATCTATCCGGACATGCTTCCTGAATTACCTGCTGAAATATTTACCAAAGTGTATCGTGATGCGCTTTTTGCTGGTGAACAGCAGCTCATTCAATGGCAGGTGATTATCAGAGGTACTCTGGGGAACTACAGTGACACCGGTAAAATAGCTTTCCTGGTTGGATTCCCCAGGCCGGAAAACAATGCAGAACTTTTAATTGATGATGTACAGCCAACTCTTATTGAACTGAGCTGGACTGTTCCACCTACAGATTTGATTGACAGCGTGCGTATATGGTGGGGCACAGATACGGTTCCACTGGACTATAATATTGATGAAACGCAGTTCTCGTTTATTTCAGTTTCTGCAATGGAGAGCCAGGCAACTGTTCGTGAATTGACAGAGCTCACTCTGTATCACTTCGGCTTACAGGTACACAAAGATGGACTTTGGTCACATATAACTGAACTGTCCAGTAAGTCGGTGCGAACCGGGCAAGTTTTACATGCAGACTCGATTCCAAACAAAATCAGTTTGCTGGATCTGTCCTTTGATGAAACCACTAATTCCATTGTTGTTACATGGAAAGTTGATACACTTGGTATCGGAGATAAATCACTTGAAGCAGGGATCGTTTGGGCAACCAGTACGTATCCTAAAACTGACCCAAGTGCAGTGTTCGGGGACAGAGTAGTGATGAGTAAGCCATGGGAGGAAAACTCCAGGGCACTGAAGCTCGGTGAGAATCTTGTGTTTGACACACTGTACTACGTTGCTTTGAAGCTCAGGGTTGTCAATGGGGCCTGGGCAGATGCCACCGATTCATCAAGGGGAACTGTCCGTATTCCATCACCGAAATGGCAGGAAGTAACCTATTTTCGAAACACTGACACGACCTCTGTATTCAGCAGAAAGGTACTGTTGTGGAAAGGACCAACCTGGACATCAGGAGTATTTGACGATACCGTTGATGTTTTTACTCCTGGGCAGGAACCTTTTGGTTTTATTCCGGTAAGTATAGGAGTGGATTTTCGTTACGATAAGACATCTCCACCATTGTATCTGGGTATTCGATACGATTCCATTCCTGCGGGGTTCAGTGCATCTGATATTAATCTGTATGAATTTGATAAAACGAATGCTGTATGGAGAGTACTTGATCGTGGCGGCATCGATTCATTATCAAAAATTGTCTATACACTATTGAGACCCAGTGAGCATAAAAATCCCTTCATGTTGATGATCGATACCTTTCCGCCGATTATCTCAATTCCTACTGATACCGCATCATCTGTCATGGCATCGGAAAATGTTGCTTTGACGATAATTGTTTCTGATAATGTTGCAAATGCCCAGGTTGAGCTTTCCGGTGGCAAGGGCGCCGATGTTTTAACGCTCATTAATCAGAAAAGAAACACTAAATGTCTTGATACCACTTCATTTACCATTCCCTCCTCAATGGTTACAGAAGATAATGGCGTGCGGGCATTGTTCACCATTAACGATGGTCGTTTCAAAAAGAAAATTGATGTTTCACGCAGCGTTACCAGGAACGCCTCTGATCAGGTTACCTCTTTAGAAGAACAGTGGGTTCCACTTTCCACCACAGCTATCCTGGAAGATAAAACGATTGAAGCTGCCCTGGATGAGCTCGCTGAAGAAGGGGTATGGAAATATGATAGTGTTTATTTCAGGCTTTTCCGTTATGTCAGTTACAGCGGAAATGAAATGAACAACGATAAATGGGTGCAATATTCTGAGAACCCCGACATCAGGGAGCTCTTTGATTTTGAACCCGGGCGTGTTATCTGGCTGAAAACCCGCTACATGATACCTATCGATTTGGGCAAGGGTACAACTGTTTCGCTTAAAGATACAACCAGTGTTTACTTAAAAGCTAAAACGTGGACTGATTTCGCCTTACCCCACAAATTCAGTATAAGAATCGGGGATATATTCCAGGCGACTGGTTTGCAAGCTCCTGATTGTGATTCCATACTGTTTTATGGCTGGGATATTTCTAAAAAGCAGTATTTTCCGGTTCCGATCTATGATCCGGGTATCTCCTATGATTTTCAGGATGCCGGAAAGGATTTGCAGGAAAGTTATCGGACTGCATATATCATTTACAATAATCTAAGCTATGATATAGTGCTGAAGATTCCGCCTACTCCTGTAGCGCTCTCTTCCTATGCTCCGGCTGCTCTTCCAAAGAACAGGGCTGTGGAGAGGTGGAGTATTGCAATCAGAGGGAATGCTGATGGTGAGGAGATGACACCTGTTTACTGCGGGTATAGGAAAAAGTTTACTTCCTGCTGCTCCGGGATTTGGAAATGTGCGAATCCGTGTTTCTGATGAAAAATCTACCAGCACGTTCGGACATATGATTTTTCATGAACAACAGAAGGGTTATGTGTTCCCGCTGGTTTTTGATAACTCGAGCAATCGCAAAAACTCTACTGTTACCTATCGTATCGATAAGGAAATCTATGTTCCGGAAGGAATAAGTGTTGGGGTGTTCAATCCTGCTCGTGGAACTCTGGAAAAAGCCAGTTCGGTCTCAGCTGTGGAGATTGCTGCTGGTCAAAAAGAGCATCGCTGGCTGATTGCCGGTGACTCCAGTTTTATTGCCAGCTGGGTTGGGGAATTCAAGCTCTTTGACTTTGCTTTGAAAAAGCTCTACCCAAATCCTTGCAAAAGCAATATTATGATCAGATTTACCATTCCGTTCACTGGAATTTCAGAGGTACGAGTTGCAATTTTCGACCAGCTCGGCCGCAAAATCTTCTATAGAGAAGTAAATCGGGCATTACGGCCGGGGTTGAATTCTTTACAATGGAATCCGGAAAAAGATCAATCGCTTGCAGCAGGATCGTATATTCTTCAATTGACAGCTATTGATTCTAAAGGAAGGAAAGCCGGAGTTGCCCAGAGCAGGATTATGTATATGCCATGATCGCGGGAAACTTCCCTTAGAGATTACTGAAAACAGATGGGCGTATACATGATTAATAATGTACACGCCCTGTTTTTTTAGGGTAATTTAGAGCTTAGGGATATCTTACTGCTGTATAAGTTTGGCCCGCTCAAAATGAAGTATTGGATCACACTTACCAGGAAACTTCTCCGTGACCTTATCTGTGCATCCTGATGGGGTCAGCTTATCACAGGTTTTACAGACATTGTTGAACCATTCGTCGGTAATGCCATTGGGTTTATTGGAGTGTTTGCCCGCTCCAGCTCCACTGCCAAGAGAGTCGAGTTTTTTTACGATTCCCTGAGCAATCATTGCTAATTGTTGAACCTGTTGAGGGGGAGCCTGCCGAGAGATAAGTTGCAGATACACAGATAGCGCCTCCTCAATTATTCCTTTTTCTTCCACAGATAAAGCCATAACATAATCTCCTCGTTTGATTCTTCTCAAAAATAGTATTTTTATACCGGAAGATTACAAAGATATCTGTTATCAGAGGAATAAATGTGGGATCTATCGTAATAGTTTGTACCGGTAATATGTGCAGGAGCCCCATGGCTGAAGGTGTCCTGAAAAAGAGGCTTGGAGAGCTCGGAAAAAACAGCATAAAAGTATCTTCAATGGGAATTCATGCTCTTGATGGACGTTCTGCATCCACATCGGCAGTTGATGTCTGTATTGAAAATAAAATAGATATTTCCGGGCACAAGTCACGGGCTCTGGTGCCTGGTGAACTGAAAGAGAGCGATCTGATATTTGTTATGGAACCGGTGCAAAAAGAGTTTATCAGAATCTTTTTTCCTCAAGTCAGCGATCGGCTGTTTTTGTTTGGATCCTGGCCGGGTCCTGATCACAAAAAGGGCACCATAAAAGATCCGATCGGTGGGACTATGGAAGATTATCGCAAGGCCTTCAAAATACTGAATAATCACGTAGAGAGGATACTTCCATTTGTTCTTGCCCGATTCCCGGAGCAAGCCTGAGAATAGTTGTTTCAGGTAACCAGGTTCCACCCACCATCAATATGCAGAATCTCACCGGTGACATAGGGAGTAGTCACCAGAAACTCGTACGCTTGTAACAGAGAATCGATATCTCCGGTTTTCTGTAATGGAATTTTTGGGGCCAGATGATCAAAATACGACCATTCCTCCAGCCGGGAGGGTAACATGGCACCGGGAGCTATCGCATTCACCCGAAAATGAGGTGCAAACAAAAAAGCCTGTTCTTTTGTGATTTCCTCAAGTAATCTTTTAGATATTCGGTAATTTTGAAAACGTTTCGAAGGCTTTTTGATATTAGTATCTGTAATGTGCAGAATCCATCCGTTGCCGACGGAATGGTAAAAAGAGGTTGCCAGAGCAGCTGGAAGCAGAGCATTGATCTGCAGCATTTCCGAAAAACTGTTTTGATCGAAAAGATTGCTTTCTGAAAAAACCGACGCATTATTGATGAGTCCTGCAAGGGTTATCGGAAATTCCATGGCTTTTTCTATGATATGCTGTGGCGACATTTTCAGCAGATCAGCCTGGATAAAGAAGAGTTTTTCATGTAACTCAGGCCGCTTTTCCAATAGATTGTCGACTTCGTGTTTGCTGGTGCGGTAGTGCAAAACTGCAGACAAACCCATTTCGACGGTTTTAATCGCGAGTCGTAAACCAAGTCTGGCTGTTCCGCCAGTAATGAGTACTGCTTGAGGATTAGTCGACATCGTTATGGAAAATATGTTAAAATCACGCGGTACACTACTGTTGAAATCAGAAATCAAAAGCATACGTTGGAGCACAACAATACTAAATGGTATACTTACAGTACAGGTAGTGTTATGAGCAGGCGGTTATATGAAAATTCATGAAATTTTGCTCCATAGTAAAAATTCAATCCCAGTAAACTGTCGACCTTTGGGTGAGAGAGTTATTGCATCCGGAAAAAGTGAACTTTGGGATGTGCGGAATGTGCAGATAATCGACGTTATTGTAATTCATTATATCAGTGCTGTCATAGTAAAGCCAGACGATCCATTTTGTCATGAAACGATACTTCAGATTTTTTGTGATTACGGAGTGAGTAGTCATTTTTTGATCAGCAGACGTGGTCGGGTAATAAGGCTTGTTCCAGAGGAGAAAAAAGCATGGCACTGTGGTGGCAGTATTATGCCAGAGCCAGATAATCGAATCGGGGTAAATGACTTTTCAATTGGTGTTGAATTGATCGCAACAGAAAAAAGTGGTTTTACTCACTCTCAATATCGTTCATTATGTTCACTGTGCGCTTTTATCGAGAAGCGGTATAGCAGGAAATTTTCCTATGTGGGCCATGACCAGATTGCAGGAGAGAGGGCGGTTTCTATGGAATTACGAAGGGAGCCGAAAGTCGATCCGGGTGCAAAGTTTGACTGGGATTTTTTCTATCGTTCGCTGGAATATTATCGTGAATCTACAAGGTGTGAGCTTTAGTTGCAATAAAGCCAACAATTTACCATTTTTCCTCCAGAACCTGGTAAAATTTTTGGTAGTGCCAATTAGTCGTTTAAATTCAAAATTCGAAATTGCTACATGTTGTTTCGATGAATGAAGAGGAGAGTAAGCAATGGTTCGTCTTCCCGGTATTCACAAAAAAATTGTTCTTTTGTTAGTTCTGGTTGCCTCGGTTTCCCAGGTATTCTCAGATGAAACATTTAATAAACTCATTGCTTCCGGGAAATATAAGGAGGCAATCGATTATGCCGATGACAAGATTTCACCTTCAGATCGTGATGCAATGATCTGGATAAAATTGGGTCAGGCAAATGAAGCCGTAGGGTTGACTGAGAAGGCGCTTGCATGTTTTCTGGTTTCCTGGAGAATGAACCCTAACGATTACCATGCTCTCCTGGGGGCATCGAAAGTTTATAACAAGCTTAATCAGCCGGATAATGCTATCAATATGGCCAAGAAAGCTCTGGATCAGAATTTTACAGCTGAAGCAAGTTGGGAATATGCGCGGGCTTGTATCGCGTTGAACCGATCGGCGGAAGCAAAAAAGGCTCTGGAAAAAGTAATTCAGTCCGATTCCGCAAACGCTATTGCCAACAGAGAGCTTGGTAACATTTATTACAATGAGAAAGCCTGGGTTCAGGCAATACCTTTAATGAAGAAAACGTATCGCAGTAAAGCAGATGGGGAACTGGCTTACAGAATCGGAAAAGCTTACGTAGAAGCTGGGGTTTCAGATTCAGCTCTGGTTTATCTTAAAGAGGCTTCGGCTAAAGGTGGCCCCGCAGATGCTTCATTGGATCTTGCCCGTGCTTACTATGGACAGAAAAATTACAAATCCGCAGCAACTGAATATGGGAAAGTAAAAAAGAGTGATCTTGAAGCCGCTGATTGTTACAAAATGGGTGTTTCCTTAGAAAAGAATCAGAATTCCTCTGGGGCTCTTGAGTATTATGAACTGGCGATTGGTAAGTATGGAGCCTCAAAAGGTACCGAAGCGATTCTTTCACGGGAGAAAGTCGGCCGCGCCAAGTTAAAAGATGGGAAATTTGATGCCGCACTTGAACATTTACAGGTAATAGAAGCTGCTGATCCAAAAGGCGTTACCGTACCAGAAGTTTATTTTCTGCTGGCTGAAGCTTATCAGGGGGTTGATAATAAAAACAAGGCTATTTCATGCCTTGAAAAAGCGATCTCTTTGAACAGCAGAAATGTGGAGGCCTATGCTCGTTTGGCTGATTTATATCAGAAAAATGGAATGGCTGCAAAAGCGAAACAGACATACGAGGCTATGATGAGTCTTAGCCCTAACGACCCCAATGTCTATCTTGTACTTGGTCAGTATAATAGCAAATCGCAGAAGTATACTGAAGCACTGCCTTTGTTTGAGAAGAGTAATTCGTTGAGAAAAAGTGCCGCTGCATCGGAAGGGATCGCTGTTGCTGCTTACAAACTCAATAACATTGAAAAGGCTCGTGAAGCAGCTAAAGCAGCTGTAAGCCTGGATGCCGGATCATGGGATGCGCGCACGATTCTGGCCTCGATTCTCATGAAAAACAAGGATTATCGTGGTGCCCAGGAGCATCTGGAGTTTATCGTCAGAAAAGAGGCTTATGCCATTGAGTATCTGGAACAGCTCGCAACGTGTTATGAACAGAACAATGAAAAAGATAAACTGTTTGAACTTGATAAAAAAATCGCATCTCTGAACCGAAATAATGTCGATTCCCGGTTGCGTCTGGCACGCTATGCAGATACTAAAAATGATACTGAAACAGCACTTACTTATTATAATGAACTTGCTGCGCTAGCACCGAAATCTCAGGAAGTGTTCCGAAGATTGTTTGAATTAAACGTGAAAAAAGGTGCTAAAGAGACTGCCATAACACACATGAAAAAGTATCTTGAGCTGACCCCGGGAGATGCTGAAGGTCACAGGGACCTGGGAGATATCTACTATGATCTGAAGAATTATGATGGTGCGCTTGAGGCATACAGGACAGCACTGAAAATCAACCCATCCTTAAAGGGCTTCTATAAAAGGTATGCAGAGATTGTCATCGCAAAAGGACAGCAGGACGAAGTCATCAATGCACTTACTAATGTAATTAAAGCCGGAGAGGCAGACTTAGGGACATATACGACCCTTGGAATGATATTCCAGAAGAAGAAAATCTTCGGAAAAGCTACTGAGATGTACCAAAAAGCGCTTCAGATTGATCCGGCAAATGTCGATGCTCTTACCGCACTTGCATCCAGTCAGGCTGCCAATGGAGACCTCAATGGTGCTATCATCTCCTATGAACAGGCAATAATGATGAATTCACAGGCTTCAGATGAGTACAAAGAACTGGGTGATCTCTATTTCAGACTGGGCAGAGATGCCGAAGGTAACAAGGCGTACCGCAAATACCTCGATAAAAAACCTGATGATACAGAGGTCGCAAAACTGGTGGGTAAATATGCATTTGAACGTAAAGAGTATGGGGAGGCAGCAAAGTATCTTAAGGTATTAGTAAAGAAAGCATCTGATGATGAGCTCATGATGTATAGTGAGGCTTGTTTTAATTCGAATAATTTCAAGGATGCCATTGAAACACTTGAACAGCTCAAAGCCAATAAGAAAATAAAAGGAACGATGCAGCAGCAGATCTATAAACTATTAGCTGAATCGTATGAAAAAGAGGGAAAGAACGATGCAGCAGCAAAGGCATACGGGGATTATGCTGCTATCCCCGGAGTCAAAGATCCTGACGCAGCATATAAACAGGCATTCTTACAGGAGAAGAGTAATTCAGCACTGGCGTTTAAGATTTACGAGACCAATACAAAAGATTTTCCGATTGATTATCGGAACTTTTTGCGACTGGGAGTGCTCTATTCCGAAAAGAAAGAAACACTTCAGAAAGCGATTCCGATGCTTAAAAGGGTTACTGAGCTTGCTGCAACGGTTCCGGGTGCCTGGCTGGAGCTAGCACGGGTACATGGAAAAATGAGTAACGATGAAGAGGAGCTGCGTGCATACATGCGGTATGCAGAAACTGAACCGCAGAACATTGAAGCAAATACAAGAATAGGCATCCTTCTGATGCGCAAGGGACAGACAAACGAGGCGATGGTTTACCTTGAGATGGCTAATGCACACCAGCCAAATGATCCAGCTGTGATGGCCATGCTTGCCAGAGGGTATATCAGGACTGATCGGACTAATGAGGCTCTCGATCTGCTAAATAAAGCAAAAGCAGCAAAAAAAGATGATCCTGAGATACGGTTTCAGCTCTTTGAGGTTTACCAACGAGCAGGTCAGAAAGACAAGGCTCTGGAAGAGATTAAGAGCCTTGTAGAGCTGAAGAGAGAAACAAGATATCTGATGCTTTTTGCTGAAGCGCTCATGATTCAGGGAAAGCACAAAGATGCTGAGAATACAATCGAAGATGTGCTTGCAACAGAAGCTGATAATATAGATGCTCTCCTTCTGAAGGCAAAGATACTACGATCGAAGAAAAAGTACGATGATGCTGTTGAGGTGTATAAAGAAATATCTTATATCAACCCGGAACATGCCATGTCGCTATACGAACGGGCTGAAACATATATGCTTCAATCAAAACCGCAATGGGCAGAAACATTCTATAAAAGGGCATTGCGTGCTGATCCCAAACTTGCTCTTGCTGAATTAGGGATTGCAAAGATCTGCAAGATAAAAAAAGACAATGCGGGCTATCAGGAGCATCTCAACAATGCACGGAAGCTTGATCCGGATAATCCGCTGATTATTGAAGAGCTTAAGCGGGCTGGAAAGTAAGATTTCTTTCTCGTTAACGGGGCTCTTAAGAGCCCCGTTTTATTTGTGCGCTTATTTTTCAATAAATCCATTTGTAACAT
>OBJA01000844.1_pt1 | contig 24395 bp, 24 predicted proteins | sample 1519751 | NCBI WGS metagenome assembly OBJA01 (sample SAMEA3881238, study PRJEB22517) | soil metagenome | biome: lake sediment; feature: soda lake sediment; material: sediment, water from around vicinity | place: India | collected 2013-12-23 | depth 3 m
TGTAAAGGGTAAGGCGGAAATTATCATCGGGAAACAGCGAAACGGTCCTATTGGTACGGCCAATGTAGCGTTTGTAAGAGATTTCGCGCGGTTTGAGAACCTCTCTGAACGGGTTGAGGAGTCTACAGGGTTTTGAATCTGCTCCTTTCAGGTATCATGAAAGTCGGTGTGCTCGGGCGTTTTGCGGGCCGAAGAGGTGGCGATTTTCTCAGAAGCACGAGTCGGTTTGGGTTGTTGTTTTTCCAGACGATATCCCGTCTGCCTCTGGTTTTTAAAAATCCCGATATCACCATATCTCATATGTTTACTCTTGGTATCGAAAGTCTTCCCCTTGTGTCAATTATCGCTTTGTTTCTGGGTTCTGTAACCGTCACCCAGGCCATCTATCAGATGGGAGGCATTATCCCGTTGCGGTATCTTGGTGTTTTGGTCTCAAAGAGTGTGGTAACCGAACTGGGGCCGGTGATGACAGCAATGGTGTTTGCCGGAAGAGTCGCTACGGGTATTGCCGCAGAAGTGGGTTCCATGCGAACCAGTGAACAGCTCGATGCAATGAAAGTGCTGCGGCTCGATACGATCCGTTATCTTATTGTCCCAAAAACTGCAGCATGCATTATCATGCTGCCCGCTTTGGTTATCTGGGCGGAGCTGCTGGCGATTATGGGTGCTCTTATTACGGTAATCTTAACGGTAGATATTACCGCGTACACATTTTTAAGCGGATTGCGACTGTTTTTCAATCCTGTCGATGTCTTTGTGGGAATAGCCAAGACGGTGGTTTTTGGGGCAATGATCGCCATTACCGGATCTCATTTTGGATTTGAAACCAGAGGCGGTGCAGAGGGGGTGGGCAATGCAACAACGAAGGCTGTAATTACCTCTGCGGTGCTGATTCTGATATTTGACTTTTTGATAGCTCTTCTGGCATTGTGAGTCAGGGATCTAATTTTCCGGAATAGAGGATTTTGGACAACCATGCTTAAGATAGAACATCTAAAAAAACATTTCGGTAACCAGACGGTGCTTGATGATATCAACCTTGAAATACGAAAGGGAGAAATCACCTGTATTATAGGTCAATCTGGGAGTGGAAAAACTGTTCTGTTCAGGCATATTATTGGGTTGATTTTCCCTGATGGCGGGAGAATTCTGCTCGATGGAGACATCATCTCCTACCCTACCATGAGATCATCGGAGTTTAACAAATACCGCAAGCGATTTGGTATTCTGTTTCAGGGAGCAGCACTGTTTGATTCCATGAATGTGGGTGAGAATCTGGCATTTCCGCTTCGTGAACACACCAGCTATGGCGATGAGGAGATACAGAAGATAATCCGTGAGGGACTGGAGATGGTGGGGCTTCGGGAGGAGTTCAAGATGAAGATGCCCTCGGAGCTCTCCGGAGGTATGCGAAGCAGAGTCGGGCTGGCTCGTGCAATTGTCATGAGGCCGGAAATTATGCTCTATGATGAGCCGACGTCGGCGCTTGATCCGATTATGACAGATAAGATTAATGACCTCATTTTGAGCCTTCGGGAAAAACTGGGAATGACCTCAATCGTGGTTACCCATGATATCGGTTCTGCCTATAAAATTGCCGACAAGATCGCCATGATTCACGAAGGCAAGATTATTTTTGATGGGACCCCTGCAGAGATACGCAAATCGAGAAATCCCTATATACAGCAGTTTATTAAAGGGCAAAGAAAACTGCACTATGCCATCGAGGAGGAGGAATCGTACTCCGGGCAGTTCGATGTACATAAGCTCCGTAAAAAAGATCAGGTTGCCGGCCGCAAATTCCAGATGCCACCGCGAGTCTCTGATAGTGATCATCTGGGATAGGTACACTGAAACCTGCACCCGGTATCGTCGCGTCACATTATCTCCAAGGTTGTCAGGTGTTCCATCATGAATAAAAAAAGCAAAATTGCATTTGTCTGCAACAGTTGTGGACAGGACTACAGTAAGTGGCATGGGAAGTGTGACTCCTGTGGAGCCTGGGACACGATTACCGAATTTAAAGCAGGCCCATCCTCCTCCAGGGTGGTAAAGGCCGGTAACACCACAGTTACACCACGGTTGCTTTCCGATTGCTCCATCGATGATTCTCCCCGTTTAACCAGTGGTTTCAGAGAGGTTGATCGGGTACTTGGTGGAGGGATTGTCAGGGGAGTGTTTGTGCTTTTGGGTGGTGATCCGGGGATCGGGAAATCGACACTACTTCTGCAACTGACCTCCAGTCTTGCAGCTGCATCGCGCAATGTCATGTACATTACCGGAGAGGAGTCTGCAGAGCAGGTCGCGTTGCGGGCACGAAGGCTGGGGTGTATGGGAGCGCCTGTGAAAATTCTTACAGAGACATCGGTAGAGACGATCCTTGCGGTGTTGCAGGAGAGTAAGCCAGAGATTGTTGTGGTGGATTCAATACAGACCATATTTTCAGAAGCGCTTGAGAGCGCACCGGGAAGTGTGTCGCAGATTCGGGAGAGTGCAGCGATGTTGCTTCGCTTTGCCAAGGATACCGGCACTGTCATATTTCTGATAGGTCATGTGACTAAAGACGGGGCAATAGCCGGTCCGCGCGTACTGGAGCATATGGTCGATACGGTCCTTTATTTTGAGGGTGATTCTAGCTATCAATACCGGATTTTACGCGCTGTAAAGAATCGATTTGGACCTTCAGGAGAGATCGCACTGCTTGCTATGTCCGATGCTGGTTTGACCGAGGTGCATAATGCCTCGGAGTTTTTCCTCTTCAACCGAACCAGTCCCCAGATAGGAACCACCGTCGTTCCTATTTTGGAAGGGAGCCGGATACTGGTGGTCGAGCTTCAGGCTCTTGTCAACAGGTCTCATTTTGGTATGCCGCAGCGGGTTGCATCGGGGATTAACCCACGGAAACTTTCGCTGCTTCTGGCTGTGCTGGAGCGTTATGGGGGGATTGTGCTTGGTGATCATGATGTTTTCTTTAATGTCGCAGGAGGCCTCACCATTGCTGAGCCGTCGGTTGATCTGGGCATCGCAGCATCGGTTCTCTCATCGTTTTGCAACAAGCCGGTACGGAAGGATGTGGCACTTATCGGGGAGGTTGGACTCAGTGGTGAGATTCGTCCGGTCAGCAGTATGGTCTCCCGAATCAAGGAGGTGGCACATCTTGGATTCAGGGAGTGTGTGGTGCCTGCTCCGGGAAAAAAGGCTGAGTGGTTTACATCACAGAGAGGTATGGAATTGCTGCCCTGTAAGAAAATAGGGGATGTTCAGGATCTGCTTTTTGGGTAATAAACAAAAATCACTACTATCCCATAGGATTTCAAAAAAGTTGACATAGAGGCTGGCCACGTGACATGTTAAAAAATGAAGAATGACTGCCATCCCATAGAATATCTGTAAGTTAAAAACGATCATACTACGATTCAGACCGCCTGCACTGTGCTTTGGCAACCTTCGTTCCCCTCTGGCAGGGCCGGTGTGACAAATTAGTACCGAGATGATCGGCCCCGGACGGCGGCTCACGCCAGTGAGCCTGTAGGAGGCGCCCCCAGCGCTGTGGCTGCAAGAAAAAACGCCAAAATTCGATTGAATAAAAGAAATCAAGCATCTGTTCCGGATGTGGTTATACGAGGGTATGCCTGCTCGGGGAAAAAATACTTGCACAATCGCAAAGAAACATAGCAGTAATTGCAATCATGCAATGATGGCAGAAGTTAAATACAGGCAATAAGCGTGAATTGGTCTGCATAATGGCCCCAAAAAAAATCAGGCACGATAATAGCATATATTGCACCCATAATGAAAACAATTGCAATAACTAATTGGAATGACATCATCTCGCCTCTCTATGATGCCTCCTGTCGCCTTGTCATTATAAAGGGAGAGGACACGCGCAAAGAGATTGATATAAGGAACATGTCTTTAATGGACAAAGCTAATCTATGCGCCTGGGAAGGTGTACAGGTGTTAATATGTGGAGCCATTTCAAGCATCGGTAAAATGATGCTGCAGGACAAAGGTATTGAAGTTGTATCCTGGGTTCGGGGGCCGATTAATGATGTACTTGGGGCATATCAGAGAAATGTCAACCTCAATGAGCACTATGCGATGCCTGGATGTGGTGGAAAACCGTGTCAGATGAAAAGAAGGCACAGACACTCCGGTAGCCGATGCAAACGATAGATCGATTCTGAAAAATAAAGTAAAGGAGAAATGTGATGAAAATTGCTGTATCTGCAGCGCAATCAAAACCCGATAGTGAAGTCGATCCCCGGTTTGGTCGGGCAAAAGGATTTATGGTGTATGATGATGAGATGGGAAGCTGGGGTTTTATCGATAACAACCAGAATCTACAAGCAGCTCAGGGAGCAGGAATCCAATCTGCAGCCAACGTTGTTAATGCCGGATGCACGGTACTTATCAGTGGGCATTGTGGGCCAAAGGCGTTTGCTGCCCTTACGAAAGCAGGTGTTGAGGTATATACCTTATCAGGTGGAACTATACGTGGAGCTATTGATTCATTCAAGCAAAAAAAATTAAACAAGATCGAGTGTGCAGATGTTGAAGGACATTGGTGATAAATCAGGTATGAATTTAACGTACAGTTTGGAGGTATCGTGAAACTAGCAGTACCAACCGCAATGGGTAAGCTTTGCATGCATTTTGGTCATTGTGAGGAATTTGTCATTGCGACTATTGACGAAAAAACAAAATCAATTGCCAAAATCGAACAGGTAATACCACCCCCCCATGAGCCTGGATTGTTGCCAAAATGGCTGCATGAAAAGGGGGTTACGGTCATTATTGCAGGTGGGATGGGGATGCGGGCGCAGCAATTTTTTCATCAGTTTGGCATTGAGGTAGTGGTGGGAGCACCGGCAGATGATCCGCAAACAGTGATGCTCAACTGGTTGAACGGTGAGTTGATTACTGGAGGTAATATTTGCGACCACTAATTCTTGAGAAGGTGGTGAACAATAGCTATGTGCATGCTAAAGCTTGTAATGAATATGAATGCAGGCTAAAGAAGCTTCGTGCAGCTCATCATTCAGAGTGTGTTTTTAATCGAAAACCGTCGATTGTCCCAGGGCTGCAATTTTCTTTTGATGATGCAGGAGTTCTTCATGGAACATTTTCCTGCAATGGCTACCAGCAGGGGTACGATCAGATGGTACACGGAGGTGTTATCGCTGCAGTAATCGATGCCTCAATGGCGCAGTGTCTGATGGGACATGGAATCGTCGGGTATACTGCTGATTTGTCTATCAAGTATCGAAAACCTGTAAAGATACATACAGTTTCAACGCTTGTAACATCGATCGCCGAGGTTAAATGCAATCTGTTGTATACATTGAATTGTATAATTTCTCAGGAAGAAATATGTGTTAAAGCAAATGGTAAATTTTTCAAAGTGAAATAGGCACTTAATTTCCATATGTGTAACAAATGTATCAACAACGGAGGGTTTTATGCCGTATAGAGATGGAACTGGACCAAGGGGAATGGGGCCGATGACTGGTAGAGGTGCAGGATTTTGTGCAGGGTATGTACCACCGAATGCAGGAATGGGTGGCATGGGGTTGGGACGCGGATGTGGCAGAGGGTTTGGCATGGGTAACGGATGGAGGCGTGGCTGGGCATTTCGGGAAGCTCAGGTTCAGCCTGCATCATATTTTCACGCGGCCGAGCTATCGACTCTCAAGGATCAGGCGCGATATTTTGGCGAAGCCCTCACCTCTATTAACAAAAGAATCTCTGAAATCGAAACAGAGCAGAGTACGAAGTAATCTATTGAGAATTCCGGCTCTTGTGTGGGGGCCGGAATTACCTCCACAGGTGCTGTATCCTTTGCGGGATAGAATCAGTAGTGTTACAGGTAGATTATCAGTAGTGAAAGAGTAGCATGAGAACCTTTTTTGAATGTCTGCCCTGTTTTGTGAAACAGGCACTCGGAGCCTTAGAGAACTGTAATGCCACCAATAAGCAAACGAAACTAGCCATGCAGTTGATTTTCTGCGAATTGGCAAAGATAAACTATACTGCAGCTCCCCCTGTTACTGCCCAAAAAATTCATCGCATCGTTGCAAGGACACTCAGAGTAAATGATCCCTATGCACATCATAAACAGCGCTTCAATCAGTTTGCTGCAGCATTGTTGCCAGCTATGCAGGATGTATGTTTGTCTTATAAGGATTCCTTTTCAAAAAAAGTGAATTTGTCTATAGCCGCCAACTTGATTGATTTTGCCAAAAACTGTGATCTGACCGAAAATGATGTGCAGTCGAACCTGGAGAGGGCAGTAAGGGAATCCAGTAATGCTGCTGCTCTGGAAAACCTTAAAGAAGCGATTCGCATTGCAAAAAAAATACTCTTTTTATGCGATAATGCCGGTGAAATTGTGTTCGATCGTTTTTTGATCGAAGAGATGCCCTTTGAAAAGGTAATCTGTGGTGTCAGAGGTGCACCGGTACTTAATGATGCAACCCTTGAAGATGCTCACACTACCGGGCTCACGAATATTGTCAGGGTAGTTTCCAATGGCTCTGATGCCCCCGGAACAGTTCTGGAAGAGTGTTCTTCTGAATTCAGACAACTGTTTGCCGAAGCAGATCTTGTTATTTCTAAAGGGCAGGGGAATTTCGAAACCTTGAGTGACAATACTGATAAGAAGATTTTTTTTCTTTTTCAGGTGAAATGTCCCGTTATCGCACGTGATGCCGGTTACCCAGAGGGGGCGCTGGTCATTATTGAAAATGGGGCAAACGTTCAGGCGCGCTGACTGCAAACAAAGCTGTCTCCATATGTAAGAAGTTGGACTGCAAGCTACTTATCTCCGTGGTAGAACTAAATTGAAATATGAAGGGAACATCGTATGCCATTACGTGATGGAAGAGGACCCTGGTGGTTGGGAACAGGGCGAGGGAAATGTCGTGATGGGTTTTCTTTTCCGGGGAACTCACATTTGGGAATCGGAGTCAGAAAAGGATGGCTGCTGAGCATGGCGGTGCCATTTGTTGCTGCGGTTATACGTGATGTGTTGAATCCCTCAGGGATGATTTGGCAGATTGCGCGCGTAAAAACAATGCAGAATACAACCTGTCAAGCTACCCGGAAGCACATACAAAACGCAGACTATGTGGTAACTGATGATACCACTGTAACGATATCGCGGAAAAAGGACACGTTCGAATGAACATGCTTAATGTAAAACCGATCGGATTTATTAGAAGTGAACACATCAAAACTGAGGACACGCCGATTCAACCTGTGTATGCAACCAGATGCCTTGGTAAGGTGGAAATCTTTCCTGAATTTGAAACTGGGCTCACAGATATCGACGGATTTTCTCATATTATATTGCTATATTGGTTGCATAAAGCAGCAAAACCCCAGATGCTTGTAAAGCCATTTCTTGTGGACACGTTGCATGGCGTATTTGCAACACGTTCGCCATGTCGGCCCAATCCAATCGCCATTTCTATCGTTCGTCTTACCGGAAGACATGGACCCGTTTTAGAAATTCAGGGAGTCGATGCAATTGACGGCACGCCGGTATTGGATATTAAACCGTACTCAAGCCGCTTTGATTGCTTTCCAGATGCTTGCAATGGCTGGCAGGATGCTGTCTCCACTGAAGATGCAATGAATCGGGGAGTGCGCGGATATCGGGCCAGTATTGGGAAGGGTTGTACATCATGAAAATTGCAATAGCAAGTGGTAAGGGTGGAACAGGTAAGACGACTGTATCTACAAATCTTGCCTTATTTTTAAATCAGTATGCCGATGAGGTTGTTTACTTTGATTGTGATGTTGAAGAGCCTAATGGTCATTTGTTCCTTAATCCTGTTATTAAAGGAAAAGTGGTGTCATCCATTCGGGTTCCTTCTGTCGATGAATCAAAATGCAATGCCTGTGGAGAATGTGTACAATTCTGTGAGTACAAAGCTTTAGTCAGGCTTGGGAAACAAGTTATGGTATTTCCTGAGCTCTGTCATGGGTGTGGAGGGTGTACACGAATCTGCCGGAACCATGCAATCACCGAGCAGGCAAGACAGATAGGGTTTGTTGAATCGGGAGAGTCAGGGAAGATTGGTTTCGTGCATGGGCGGCTCAATGTAGGTGAAGCTATGAGTCCGCCGCTTATCCGTGATGTGCTTCGTTTAACACACGACAATGATATCTGTGTTATCGATGCTCCTCCTGGTACATCCTGTCCAGTAATTGCTTCGATCCGCACTGCAGATTTTGTTGTCCTGGTTACTGAACCGACTCCATTTGGTCTCAATGATCTTCAGTTAGCGCTGGATATGGTCAAGGAGCTGGGAATTCCCCATGGAGTTGTTATCAATCGAGCAGAGGAGGGAAACAGCGATGTGGAGGTATTTTGTAAAGAGCACCATACAGATATTCTGACAAGGATTCAGGATGATCGCAGAATCGCCGAAAGTTACTCTAAAGGAGAAATGATTCTGACGGCAGTTCCCGATGTACAGAGAAGCTTCGAAGAACTCTGGCTGGCGATCAGAAAGGAAGTTGCCATATGAAAGAGGTTGTAGTTATAAGTGGCAAAGGTGGCACCGGTAAGACAAGCATCATTGCTTCGTTTGCATCCTTTGCAGCAGGGATGGCTGTGTGTGCTGATTGCGATGTGGATGCTGCGGATCTTCATCTGATTCTCAAACCCTCCATCAGACAAAGAACAGAATTCCGGAATGGTCACAAGGCTCATATCAGACAGGAGGCGTGTACGGTCTGCGGAAGGTGTAGTGAATTGTGTCGTTTTGGAGCAATAGAGAAACGAGAGAATGGTGTGGTCATTGATCCGGTAGCGTGTGAGGGATGTGGGGTGTGCGTACGGTTCTGTCCGTCTGGTGCTATCGATTTTGATGAGGAGGTGTGCGGAGAATGGTTTATATCTGATACTCGGTTTGGAACATTGGTTCATGCCAAGCTTGGTATAGCATCAGAGAACTCAGGAAAACTGGTAACGTTGGTTCGAAACGAGGCAAAGCGAATCGCAGAGGAACAAGGAGCTGAGTATGTGTTAATCGATGGCTCTCCGGGAATAGGGTGTCCAGTAATTGCATCATTGACTGCAGCTAATATGGCAGTGATTATCACAGAGCCTACCATTTCAGGCGAGCATGACCTACGCAGAATCGCGGAGTTGACAAAACGAATGGGAATACCCTCTGTTGTCTGTGTCAATAAATGGGATATAAATCCTGAAAAGACCGAAAAAATAAAGACTTTTGCTCAATCTGCAGGTTTGCACGTTGTGGGAGACGTGCGGTATGACAAAATCGCCACAACTGCACAGCGTGCAGGAAAATGTGTTGTCGAGATGTCTAAGACAGAAATGGCATCGGATATAACAACCTTGTGGGGTAATATCGAAGCATTGCTGAATGCGCATCAATAAGGAGTGTTCTATAAATGGCATACATCAGAATATACTGTTGATGTCTGAAGTAGAAGTACATGATGTGAATCATTTTTGTAGTACTAAGAGACTCATTTATTCGAGGAGTTAGATTTCATGAGTGAAAATGCTGATTCTACTAATAAACTGATAGAACCCGATAATATGGGTCGCATGAACGATCCTGATGGTTCTTCATATGTTAAAGGTATATGCGGAGATTCGATGGAGATGTACCTTGTTATTGAGAATGGTATCATTTCGGAATCGAAATTTTTCACGGATGGCTGTAACTCATCGAGATTTTGTGGAGCAACAGCTGCACGGCTTGCAAAAGGAAAACCACTCAAAGATGCACTTCGTCTTTCACCTGCAGATGTAATAGATGCGTGGGGAGAAATACCTGGAGGTACTGTTCATTGTGCCATACTTGCGGTGAGCACACTCCATAAGGCAATCGCAGATTATTTGATCAGAACCCAGAATGGGTGAATTGAGAAAATGTCAAAAATTGTGTGTTTGCATGTTATGTCTCTCAGCTTTTGGCAGATAAACAGATGTTGAAAAGGATCATAAGTCAATGCCTGAACCCTTGACACCATACGAAAACAAACCAATGGTAACTCCTATAGTGAATGCAGTCAATTAAGAATGACACCAGAATATTTAATAATCGGATATAAGAGCGCTTCCGTGCGCAGTAAAGACAAATGGTGGGAGAACAGGCCGCCGACAGACCAAAGTTCTAATGGTAAGAAACACTAAAACTTTGGCCAATCCGATAATCATAAGGAGAAAAGGGTGCGACAATTACCTGAAGAAGTAGTTCTTGCATGGGGTGAACGAAATGGCCCCATTGTGTTTTGTACTGTGGATACGGTGGGGAAACCAAATGCTATTTATGCATCAATCGTGCATCTGATAAGAGATGGTAGAATTGCCATTGCTGACAACTATTTTGACAAGACTCTATTCAATATTCGTTCTGGCAGTAGGGCGAGCATACTCTTTATCACTAAAGAGCATAAGGCATATCAAATCAAAGGTGATGTAGAGTATTATACAGGAGGAGTGATGTTTGAGGAAATGCTCACATGGGCCGACCCTAAGCACCCAAGAAAAGGAGTTGTAATTGTAACTTCAAACGAAGTATACCGGGGTTCCGACCGGCTTACATTATAGTAAGTGAATATTGTGCTGATTGTGCTAATAATGAGTGGACTATCCATATCCGCATAGCGGCTAATCACTACTCAGCAGTTGGTGCAATCCATCGACGGTATACTGCAATCCTGCAATTGTGGTAGCTAGAGCAGCTGGAATACTTGCCCAAAGCAATATCAGGTGGTTTGTTCCGGCAAGAGAAAGAGCTATTACTACCGCCAGAAGAAATGATGCGGTTTTGCCGGAAAATCTGGGTTGGACAGTTATTTTCCCTGTTACCCAAAAGACTATACCTGCACCAGTGATAAGGACAAATTCGCGGATAAGAACAACTGCCAATATCCAGGATGGGATGGAGCCGAAGAAATCTCCTGAATGACGGGAGACAAGGATTACAAGTGCTGAAATTGTGAGGAGCTTGTCAGCTAGAGGATCAAGCAGTGTCCCAAGATATGTAATCTGCTTGTGCTTTCGTGCAATGTGACCATCTGCAATGTCTAAAAGTGCAGCAAAGAGGAAAATTGCCAATGGCAGATATTGGGAACCGCATGCCCAATTCCGGCTCATTATGACAAGTGTAATAAATATGGGCACAAGAGAGATTCTGAGAATCGTGATTTTGCTTGCAAATGTCAGTTTGCTGGAAACCGGAACATTGTCTGCTGTTGTGGAAGCAGGTTGGTGAGCTGATTTGGAAAAAAAGTCTGCCTTAATAAGCATAACAAGTAAACACAGGCAGTTATTTGAAGCTGCCTGTGCAATAATGAGTTTGAAAACGTGAGCGCGTGTTTGATACGCGCTCCTGTGGGAAGATTAATACATTCCGCCCATACCACCCATACCAGCACCACCTGGCATCGGAGCACTTTCTTCTGTTTTCGGTTTGTCTGAAATGATACATTCGGTTGTGAGGATAAGACCTGCAATGCTTGAAGCATTTTCAAGTGCAGTGCGTGCCACTTTTGCAGGATCGATCACGCCGGCTTTCATAAGGTCTTCATACTCCAGAGTCTGAGCATTGTATCCGTATGCGCCTTTGTTTTTCTTGACTTCGTTGCAGATTACCGAAGCTTCCTGACCTGCATTAGTGACAATTGCACGAAGTGGTTCTTCAACTGCTCTGCGGATAATATCCACGCCGATTTTTTCATCTTCATCGTCACATTTGATATCATCGAGAACCTTTGCAGCCCGAATCAGGGCGACACCACCTCCCGGAACGATACCCTCTTCCACTGCTGCGCGAGTGGCATGAAGCGCATCATCAACACGGTCTTTTTTCTCTTTCATTTCAGTTTCAGTTGCTGCACCGACTTTTAAAACGGCAACACCACCGGCCAGTTTCGCCAGGCGTTCCTGCAGTTTTTCCCGATCGTAATCGGATGTTGTCTCGTCGATCTGGCGCTTGATCTGATGTACGCGACCCTTGATATCATCTGCTTTGCCTGCACCTTCGACAATTGTGGTGTTTTCTTTCTCGATAACAATCCGTTTCGCTTTTCCAAGTGAATCGACTGTTGTGTTTTCAAGTTTGAAACCGGCTTCTTCGGAGATGACGATGCCGCCGGTAAGAATAGCGATATCCTCGAGCATTGCTTTACGTCGATCGCCAAAACCGGGTGCTTTCACAGCAGCAATCTTGAGAGTACCACGGAGTTTATTGACAACCAGGGTTGCAAGTGCTTCTCCATCGATATCCTCAGCAATGATCAGGAGACTCTTTCCCATTTGTACCACTTTTTCCAGTAGCGGGAGGAGGTCTTTCATGGTGCTGATTTTCTTGTCGTGTATCAGGATCATAGGTTCATCAAGAACACATTCCTGAGCTTCTGCATCGGTGATGAAATAGGGTGAGAGATACCCGCGATCAAACTGCATCCCCTCAACCACTTCCATGGTTGTTTCGATCCCTTTATTCTCTTCGATGGTAATTACTCCATCTTTACCGACTTTATCCATTGCTTCGGCAATAAGATCCCCGATCTCCTGATCGTTGTTTGCAGAGATGGTTCCGACTTGTGCTATCTCTTTTTTACCTTCGACCGGTCGTGAATCTTTTTTGAGCTGTTCGACAACTGCCTTTACTGCCTTGTCGATACCCCGTTTGATTGACATGGGGTTTGCACCAGATGTTACGTTTTTTATCCCGAGGCGGGCAATGACCTGTGCAAGAACGGTTGCAGTTGTGGTGCCGTCACCAGCGACATCTGAAGTTTTCGATGCAACCTGCTTGACCATTTGAGCACCCATATTTTCAAACTTATCTTCGAGCTCTATCTCTTTAGCGACAGTTACACCGTCTTTGGTAACTGTGGGAGACCCGAAACTTTTTTCCAAAACCACATTGCGCCCCCGGGGTCCCAGGGTTGCTTTTACTGCATTTGCAAGTACATCCACACCTTCCAGGAGTTTCTCGCGGGCGGTAATATCGAATGCGAGCATTTTTGCACTCATGATTTAAATTCCTTTCTTATTTATGTAAGTTGTTCATGTTCTTTAGATTGTAGCAAGTACATCACTTTCGCGCATGATAAGATAATCGGAACCATCAATTTTGATCTCTGTACCGGAGTACTTACCATAAAGGACTGTATCACCTTTTTTTACGGACAATTCAATCCGTTTTCCCTGATCTGAAACTTTGCCTGGGCCAACAGCGACCACTTCACCCTTCTGAGGTTTCTCTTTCGCTGCATCAGGAATGATAATGCCGCCCGATGTTTTCTCCTCGGCCTCCAGTGCCTTAACTATGATCCGGTCTTCAAGTGGCTTTACATTCATAATATACCTCCGTTGTTGATAGATGTATTGCTATAAGCCGATTGCGGCTCTTTCATTGTGAACAAATAAAAACCCCCTCTCCAGAAGAGAATTCTATGAGAGAGGGGGTGATCTATGTAAAAACAGCAGGGCATAGCTGCCCCGCCATGCCTTTTTTACTATATGAGCTTTCAGTATAATTGATGCCACAAGTAGTACGCGTTGAATTCATTGTTTCCTAAACCTTACTGTTGTGAGTTGTGCGTATATGCAATGCGCATACCAACTTTGAAAATCCCGTACAATCATTTAAAATTCGAAGAATTTTGCATTTCTGAGATACCCCACTGTGCTAATATTCTCCTGGTGGTGTTCTGTTTTGAATTGTGGTGTTCTAAAATGAAACTAGTGGAGCAGAGTAGTTTTTGGGATGTGGGTTACTTGAGAGATATCTGAGTGGATTAATGCGGTTGTGCTACATAAAAAGAGCATCCTGGTGAATCATCGCATGATGCTCATTTCAGTTACAGACTTTACCCTTCGTTCCGGCCTGGCGCTCGCAGAATAAAGGTGAAAGTGATGGTATCAGGATCGGTTTTTTTCATTGGGACTTCCAGGACTTACTCCCATGATGAGAACCAGGTATAGGTAATCCACTTCTTATCCCTCTTGATAGAGCATTCAATCTCATAATCAGGTATTGCACTCTTAATTTCCGAAAATGCCTGTGTAACCGCAACCTCATTTCCTGTGTAGAAAATGAAATCACATCGTTTATCCGTTTTTGCTTCAAGTGCATATACTGCCAGTTCAGTGTTAACCAGTTTTTCAATCAGGAGAGCTTCAATCCTTTCCAGCAGCTCCTCTTCTCTTTCATCTGGTAAACCGTTTTCCAGTGGATGCTGGATTTTGATACTGATCGCAGCCTGGTAGGAGAGAAATCTGTTACCAACATAGTCCTGGAGATCTTTATTTATACGGATGTGTATGGGATTTTTGGCATATTCCCCCGATCTGCGTTCAAAGCGCAGTGCTTTGAAAGGGAGCGGTTTCTGCGGTTCTGAATTGTTACATCCTGCAAGAAGAAATATCAGCAATGAAATGAGGATTGTTTTCACCTGTTGTGTCCTTCTTCGTGTTATGAGGTTCTGTTTGATGCTATTCTATTATATATAACAGCGCCTGAAAAGACAGCACCCGGAAAAGCTGCAATGGATGCTGTCAGAAAGACAAGGGCAACATTCAGGGGATAAATACCAAGATTTACCATCTGTCCCAGAAACAATGCTATGAACAGCAGAAAAAAGAAAACTGTAATGAAAATTGGTTTGAGCAACGATGGAAACAGTGGTTTAATCAGAGCATAAAAGAGCATGACCAGGTGCATCTCAAATGCAAACATACAAAAATTCAGAACATGGAACGTCGTGCCAAATGGCATTTGAGAAATCTCCTGGAATTCATGAATAATGGAAATCCCGGTAAACCTGAGGCAGAGATATTCGGCAGCTGAGTTGATCAGGATAAATACCAGAACCGCTGGTACTGTGGAATAAAAAACTGCACTGAACTTGAAATTCACGATCATTAATCTCCATCGGTTAATTTTGATACCCGCTGCTTTATGCAGTAGACCATGTCAGAAACGGAAAACCTTTCATTTTAAAGAGCTCTGTCCTGCAGAACAATGAACTATCCAGGAACGAGTCCGCGAAAAAAATAAATCGTTCTGCTTTCGGTATCGCTTTAAAGTCTTCATCGATGGTCAATGGCCTGCAGATGGTCTGCCATGTCTGGTTTATCCGGTATTGTTGATTCCAAACCTGAAGCATGGGTTGTTCTTGTAATCTGTGCACCACTAGAACTGAGAGCTGCTTTCATGGGCTTCTCGTTCTGCAAGATTTCGGACACATCTACTAATGTAACGCTCCGGCAGAGTGGTTTGTTACACCTGTTCAGTGTGGCGATCTGATCACTTTAAAATACAGCCAACGCTTTGCTCTTTTGGTACCACAAAATCATGTAATTTAAAAAATGTATAAATCTTTGTTTAAAATGTTGTTTGTGATGACCTATATTTCTGTGTGAAAAATAACTAGTTTCAAGATTCACTATGAAACGGGGTAGATAATGAAGAGGTATACAGCGGTAATTATTTCCGGACTATTCTTACTGATGTGCTCTAATCCAGCAAGTATTGAGTATGCTCCAGTGAAAATTGCAATTACAGAGATCATGTACAATAATGGTACAGATTCCCTGGAGTTTATCGAGATCAAGAACATATCGACGAGTATCAGTAATCTGAAGGGTCTCAATTTCTCCAGGGGGATTACATTCGCGTTCACTGAAGATTTCGATCTCGGGAAAGATCAGTACTGTGTTTTAACAAACAGTAAAGAACTTTTTCAGAGTCGCTATCCAGGTATCGCTGTCGGTGGTGTTTTCTCCGGAAGGCTGAGTGATAGTGGCGAGCGGGTTACGTTGTGCGATTCAACCGGTTTTGAATTATGTGATATTGAATACAATGACAAGGGATTCTGGCCTACAGCTGCAGACGGACTAGGCTTTTCACTTGTGCCAGTTGATGAGAACAGATCGGGGAATCTCAAAAGTGCTTCAGACTGGAGGGCGTCATCAGCAATGCACGGTTCACCTGGTAAACGGGATTCGGGTGGTAAGAGATACGCTGTGCTGGTCAATGAACTTGTGGTTTCGAACCTGGGTGATACGCTTGATATGATAGAGTTGTTCAATGCAGACAGCTCAAAGAGTGTTGATATCAGCGGATGGTTTCTTACCGATGATCGACGCAACCCGTGTAAGTTTGAAATACCCGCCAATACAACGATTAAAGCAAAGGGGTATGTTGTGTTCAAGGCGGCATCATTCAAGAAAAGCATGGCCGTATCCACTGCAGGTGGTCATGTTTATCTGTTCAGTGGTGAAAACGGTGCTATTACCGGCTACAGTCATGGGCTTGAATTTGACCCCGCAGAGCAGGGTACTGTCTTTGGGTTGGTAAAAAACAGTGATGGGAAATATTTCTGCTCGATTCTCAAGTCTGTCACGCAGAAAGCAGCTAATGCCGTACCGTTGTCTGGAAAGGTAGTTATCAGTGAGTTGATGTATCATCCACTTGATGGAGAAGCGGAATTTCTGGAGATCATAAACAGGACCTCAAGTGAAGTCCACCTTTATGATACGCAAAGCCCGGATAATACCTGGCGAATAAACGGAGTATCCTTTGTCTTCCCCAAAGGCATCAGCATTGGGGGAAACGAAATAATGGTGCTGATAGATTCTACTGAAACAGTGGAGAGCTTTCGTGAAAAGCATGACCTTGATTCCAGTGTGCAGATTTTTACCTATGCTGGCAAGCTCTCCAACAGTGGGGAACGGATCTCCATTCAGAAGACAGGTGCTGCATACGTTGACGAGGAAGGGGTGATTGTGTTCCCCTGGCAGGATGTGGATGTTGTGGATTACAATGACAAATATCCTTGGCCGGAGAAGGCTGACGGGGATGGCTATTCATTAGTACGGAAAGATCTTACCGTGTGGGGATGTGAACCGTCAAACTGGGATATATCTGATCAAAAGGGCGGTACGCCTGGTAAATAACAGGACCATGAACATTAATCGGGGATAGAATATATGTGGAAGAAAAGTATTATCATTGCTGCAGTGCTACACCTTGTATCCTGTACAGAAACGGAACCACCAATTGGCCCGCCTGTGGGTCCGCCAGTGGTGCCGGAGCCATCATCCTTTAAATATGCCGAAAACAGTGATCTTATTATTAATGAGGTCTGTGTAAAAAACAGTGGGTCATCACTGGATGAATACAGGGAAGATCCAGACTGGATCGAGATCTATAACAGAGGCGATACCGCAATAAATCTGCTTGGGTACACTCTTTCCGATGATTCTACGGATCTGAGGAAATGGAGTTTCGGCGACATTTCTATTGAACCGAAACAGTATCTGCTTGTGTATGCATCCGATCGCGATATTAGTTCGCTCAAAGAGAAACCGGCTGATGAGATCTGTGCCATGGAAGCGCCATCGGTATGGACTGACAGTATGGGGGTTGGCGGACATAGTACTATTGTGCCCTATGAGTATCCAACAATTGCAGTCCGTGATTCTTCAGGCAGGAGAATCGTTTCAGCCACAATTAATCAGGTTGACAACAGGCCGGATCTTGACTGGAGTTCAGCTAGTATCAGCATCAAACTTCAGCGCCAGAACTTTACGCTGGCACGGGATTATTCTATGTACAATATGATGAAGCTGATCATGACCCTTGAAAAGGGAAAACAGCTTACCCTCCGGTTTACCCAGGCACTGCTTCCTGACTGGAAAGGCGGCACTCAGACGCTCATTGGAACCGGAGTTGAAAATGATACCTATGTGCTTAATCTGGTTCAGGGCGCAGGTGGTCTTGATCTGACCAAGCTGACAGGGTTTCGTCTGGAAAGTCCTCAATACTATTTCAAACCGATATCGTTGACACTCCGCAGTATCATTTTCATTCATTCAGGGTATAACCTCCACACAAATTTCAAACTTTCTGGTGAGGAGGGAGGATTGTTCCTCACTGATCGGGACACATGTATTCATGACCGTGTGCCGCTTTCGGTGCTTCCCAACGACTTGACACAAGGAAAGTTAGACGGGGGGTGGCGGGTGCTGAAACGTGCTACTCCGGGAGCAGAAAACGTTCAGGAGTTCTATAATTCCATAGCTGATGTACCGCAAACGGTAACCAGAGGTGGGTTTTATAGTAAGCCGGTGCGGGTTGAACTAACTGCATCGCCGGAGTTGCAGATCCGGTATACGCTTGACGGTTCGATACCAAATGCAAAAAGCAGGCCTTATTCCGGGCCGATTTCCATTGAAAAGACAACCGTACTGCGTTTTGCAGCATTTGGCAATGGGGTTGTCAGTTCATCAATACAGACTGAGACTTTTTTGATTAATGAGATCACCAGTCTACCGGTCGTTTCCATTGCCACCGATTCATCATGGCTTTTCGATCCTGACACGGGTATTTATGTTGAGGGGCCAAATGCAAGTGAGGTCTACCCTTATTTTGGGGCAAATTTCTGGGGAGATAAGGAGATCCCTGCACATCTGGAATTCTTTGAAACCAATAAGCAGAAGAAATTTTCAATCGATGCAGGCGTGAGCATCGCCGGAAACTGGAGCCGTGCTGAGCGGAAAAAGTCGCTGGCGATAAATTTCAGGGAGCGGTATGGAACATCTGAACTGATCTATCCACTCTTTTCAAAAGACCCAAATATCACTCATTTCAAGAGAATCGTCCTTCGCAATAATGGTGGAAACTACAGCAAGGCGATGATTGAAGATCCCATGATGCAATCCTTGATGGATGATCGCAACATGGATTACCAGAAATACCGCCCGGCTGTTGTTTTTATCAATGGTCGTTACTTTGGGTTGCATCAGATAGTAGAGCCGGCCAATCACGACTATGTGTATTCCAATTACGGACTGAAAAAAGAGCAGATTGACTTCTTTGATTATGGGGGGGCCCTGAAACGGGGAACTCCGGATAACTGGTTTCGATTAATGAACATATTACGAAGTATTGCCGGGCTTGACTGTGAGAATCAGGTGTCTGATGCTGATTTTCAACAGATAAGAAATGAAGTAGACGTTTACAATTTCATCGATTATATGGCTTTTGAAGTTTTTATCGGCAATACTGACTGGCCCTATAATAACTGCAGATACTGGAGAGACCGGAGTGCAAACGGGAAATGGCGGTGGTTGATTTACGATGTTGATTTCGGATTCGGAGGGTGGGGAAATGAGCCTGGGGCGGAACTTCCAAGCTACAATACCCTGGCCTTTGCGCTCGATGCTACGAAAGGACCTGATGATTACCCTAATGGCAGTGATTACACGTACCCATTACGGGCTATGCTGAAGAATGAGGCATTCAAAGAGGATTTCATCAACCGGTTCGCTACGCTGCTTGCAACGAATTTCGATCCTGTCAGAGTCAGGAAGCGTATCGATGTCATGGCTGAAGAGATCAGAGGAGAAGTGGACAGAGATTTCAAACGCTGGGACCGGTCGGTGGAAAAGTGGCCTGTAGATATCAACAACCTCAAAACATATGCAGATGCACGCCCATCCTATATCTATCGGTTCATTGGTGAGCAGTTTGGACTCGATACTGTTTGCACTGTGGAGATCACATCAACCAACGGAATCGTCTATGTAAATGGAATGTCGATCCCCGGTTCATTCAGAGGTACCTATTTTGCGGAAGTTCCCTTGACTCTCAGGGCAATTCCTCAGGGTGGCAGACGGTTCCTGAAGTGGTCTGACGGGAATACAGAAAACCCCCGTCGGCTGGTTCTGCGTGGTGATACCCGCATCGATCCTGTTTTCCAGTAACCTGGGCTATGGTACAGTAGAGATGTTGTGTACGCGACATCTCTGCTGAACTCTCTTATAAGAAAGTCAGGTGCATTCAAAACCCATGGTCCTGCTGCCACGTTGGAAATCTGACACTCCATGGGTTAGTATACACGATTAGTGGTTTAGTAGTAACCTGATCTCTTCAATTCTTGTTTCTGGCAACCCGGTGATTTCATGAATGGTCTGGTTGTTCATCCCTAAAAGGATCATTTTTTTAGCATCATCGGTTTTTCCTTTTTCGATACCCTTTTCAATACCCTTTTCAATGCCCTTTTCAATACCCTTTTCGATACCATCTTGAAACCACTTCTCAGCGATAGTAGGCATGGAAGATCCTCCATCTATAAGTGCTTTTTCCAGTTCATTTTTAATTTCCGGTGCTTTTTCATATTCAACTACTGCAAACAGGTACCGTAAAAATACCTCAAGATACTCAGTGGATCTGGTTTTATTTGATAGCTCACGTAATAATACGAGTATTGATTGCAATTTCGGGAACAATTCAGGGCTAAAAATGTACTTTTGTGCAAGCAATGCGATTCTCAGAAGAACCTCTCCCTGTATCTTTTCGTCTGGCATGTGCGAAATGTCATAAATTTCACTTCTGAAATCCGGAATATATTGTTCAGTGCCGGGAATCTTTTCAAAGAGCTGAACAATTGAGTTTTTAATATCCCATTTATCTGTTCCATGATAAATTATAATGGGTATTATCACCGGTAGTTTTTGAAAAGACTTATTCTGTTTCTGAAAATTCTCCCAGATCTTGACCATGTTTCTGAGCAATTGGAACCCAATCCACACATCTGCATAGCTTTTGTGTTCAAACAGAAGGTAGAGAAAGGATTCCTTACCTGCAATGGTCATTCTGTATAGAATATCGGAAAAATGCTCGGAAAGTTCCTTGTCAATCCAACTGTCTTTCAGTATTTCAACTGAATTAAGATCTATCTGATCCTGTATCTGCCGGGGAAGGTATTCCTGGATAAAGCTTTCGATAACCTCTTTGCGGCTGAATGATTCCTTGAAAAATTTATCGTGGGGATTTTTCAAATAATCCTGATTCATGGTTCTAAAATAATGTAACTGTACTCTGATAAACAACCTGCATATCAAATTGTAATGTCCGGGAGTGTGTGACTATGATCGTTGTACCAGTGTGCTCGCTCAATTTTAATAGTTTTGCTTCTAAAGGCTGCATCTTTGAGCGCTGAAAAAGACAGTATCTGGCATAGCCTTCCCGAACTCGACCGTTATGGTCTCTATTCTCAGCACTATGTAAAAAAGCCATTAAAGTGTTGTGGGATACACTGCAGTCAGGTGAACCGGTAACTTATTGTTTTTTGGTGCACTTACATTTTTTGTACCTTTTTTGTCCCTTAAATGATTACCGGTACTACCTAATCTTTCCTCAGAAGTACTCCTTTTCCAGCAACGTGTTTATTACCTGAAGATACTCTGATCAGATAGAATCCCATTGGTATATCCTTAAGTGGAACTAGTAAATCTACTCCACCATGCACATTTTTCACAGAGATAGATTGAACTGTTTGGCCCCGCATGTTTAATACATCGATTCTCGCTGCATTGAGCGATTTCTGAGAAAACAGTGTCAAGATCCGATCTTTACAGCGAAACGACAGGTCTATTCTGTTTTTTGTTTCGGGTGTTGTTTTTTCGATACGGTATGCAGAGGTGGGGTTTTCCATAGAAGACCTGTATTCAATAATCTCTTTTTGTGCCAGATCAGAAGAGATCGTGATTGCGGAAAATGAATGAGGGGGAATCTCATAATGTATGGTAGAGTCGGAAAGGATGTTAGAGAACGTCATAGTAAGGGGATAGGAGGAGTTGTTGTCCCAGTTCACCGTAAAGACCGTGACATTATTCTGGTCATCCCTGAAGATGAATACTCTTACATACTGATTAACGCTTTCACGGTGAATAAGATGTTTTCTGGAAAAAGTACTGAACATTTTGTAAACATGGTAAACTGGTTTGGGCACTCTGTTTGAAGGAATGAAACTCAGGGTCCAGCCTTCGCTGATGCTCCAGGGCATAATTGAGTGCAGGTTCTGCTGAGCGCAGGAAACACCCACGTAATCGGCAAACCAGAGTGCTGCATTAAATGTTCCGGGAGAGGCATCTCTGGTGGATGCTGCAGGGTCTCCATCCCATGATATGTTTGTTTCTCCTATGATCAGTGGTATATGTTTCCCGCCTGAATTCTGCTCTATCAAGGAATTGATGCTGGAGTAGAAATTCTCCATTACGGTCACACGGTTACGAACATTATCATAAGTACATTGAGCGGCACTGTAGGGATAGTAATGAACTGAGATGATATCTACATTATCCCGGCATTGTGATAAAAATGGTGGTATCCACTCGCTATACCTGTGAGACAGGTCAAGACCAACTATTGTAATCTGAGGATCGATACGTTTTAACTCCGTTACAACGGCATTGAAATCACTGCAGTAATCATTTACCGTATAGCTGCTCAAATACTGTGCATTGTAGTCCGGGTTGACCGCAAGGTTATCAAAATAGAGGTCTGGTTCGTTTCCAATCGCTACATACCTGACTGGATACAGGGTCTTATAATGATTAAACATAGACACCGCATTACTTACCCGCTCTTCAGTAGTGGCATACTTTGCAATCTGGATTTGAACCAGAGGCTCAGCTCCAACCTCATTACAGTACTGAATAAATTGTGACATTGTAGATTCTGTGACTCCATCGGGATATCCCAGGTCAACCTGAATCCCACCGAAGCGAAGAAATGAGAGGTTGAGATCTGAGACCAGTGCCTCGGTACCGCTGACCTGATTTCCCCAGCTCGGTGCCCACATCCAGTAGTTGTGCCCGAAAAAGTGATCAGAGAGCGTGTTAATCACTCTGCTGCCGTCAACACTAACCGCATTTATCTGTTTTTCTGCTGATTCCACCCCTATTACCCATGAAAGTACAGCCACAACACACATATTTCTAAACACCGAGACCTCCTCTTTAAAAAAGCTTCTTAGGAAACAATATACACGGCAATCGCTGGGTATTCCTGGAAAAAACATGAAAAAGTTACATGGTCTGTTATACTGTTTCATCGGGAAGAGAGTGCAGATTAAACGAACGGAACTACTCAGTCCACTGATCGGATCGTACTGGCTCTCTCCACCACGCTGCCGCTTAGTCGGATTGAGTTAGTTCTGGTGAAGAGAGTGTTATTGGGGTAGAGCAGATAGCTTACCATATCCTGCACTTCGCCTTTGACGTTGAATTCATACGAGCTGATATTGTACTGAAAACTTTCAAAGGTGTTATCGAATCCGATAAGTGCCGGTCGCTTCTGAAGGGGAATTGCCTGGTGGTTCCAGTATTCCATAATCATGCAGGCTACCAGATCGTTAGCGCATACCCATGCAGTGATGGCTGGATTGGAAGAAGCTTTTCGGATCAGAGGTTTGCAATGAGAGAATAGAAGCGTATCTCTAAAAAGCTTGTTGTATTCATATGTAATCAATGAAATGCGACTGTGGAGAAATGGTTCTATCTTTTGCTTCATTTCCTTAGGAAAGATGTGCCCTTTGAAATGTGAACGCTTCAGTACTTTTTTCATAAAGGAGTAGTCGTGGAAGAAACGTTTGTCGACGAAGGGGTGCACAGTCAGAGATGGTAGAACGCCATCTTTTGATTTCGCCAATCCTTGCAGCCGGTTCTGCGACCAGAGGCTTCCATGGAACGGTGAGATAAACGCGATATGGCGGTGTCCTTTATCATAAAGATACCTGCCGACATCCATACCCGGCAGAGGGGAGTAGCTGGAGTCGAAAAAAATGAGGCTTTTATAGCGGTAGCTCTTAACTAACCGGAGAATCGAACGGTCCTCGACCCACACCGATAGCGGCAGGTTAAGTGTCAGCAGGGTTTGGAGGCACCGGGCGGAATCTTTCATGTGGTATGAGGAAAGGATCAGTCCGCAGATATTCGTTCTCTCCAGATAGGACTGCAGGGGTTGGTCTTCGGGAGTGTAATATTTTGGATTAGCAAGGAAGTCATTGTAGCAGATGATCTCCAGGTCGATATTGTTCCTGAGGGCAGTATCGGACAGGTGACGGTAGAATGTTTTCTCTCTTTCATCAACCATTTTGATCGATCCTTCGGTAATACCGAATGCAACAACTGCAATCCGTTGCCTTTGGGGAAAACGGTTGGTGAAGAAATAGTATTTTGCCCCATTGCGTTTGAGAATATGTTCTTTGGTGAGTGTCAGTAGCACGTTTCGCATGGTGGGGTAGCTTACGTTGTACCGTACTGTGAGCTGGTTTATGGGTGGAAGGGGAAGATTGGTCTGAAATTTTCCATTGAGAATATCCTGTTTGATAGTACTATGGGCACGTTGAAATTTACTGGTTTTTTGGGCAGGGAGGCAATTTTTGACATCTGCTACCTGTATGCGAATTCCAGAAGGAAAGGTGCCTTTACCCCAGAAACTTTCTATCAGCCCCTCCTTTTTCAGAATCGCAAGAGCACGGGTGACGGTGACCTGAGAAACACCATAGATTCGGGCGAGATTGCGCACCGATGGAAGGCT
>OBJA01000845.1_pt1 | contig 24392 bp, 26 predicted proteins | sample 1519751 | NCBI WGS metagenome assembly OBJA01 (sample SAMEA3881238, study PRJEB22517) | soil metagenome | biome: lake sediment; feature: soda lake sediment; material: sediment, water from around vicinity | place: India | collected 2013-12-23 | depth 3 m
CATAATTCTGACTGTATCAAAACAGTCACTGGTGGCCCAGCCAAACATCTTTTTTTCTCGGTCGTATAGTTGTCTAAATATACCTTCTTTGATGTTCCTTCTAATCTCGCGGTAATACGCGCTGTCCTCTTTGCCCATCATTTTTCGGAGTTCAAGATAGGCTGTGATTCCACCATATGCTTCTCCGTTGTCCATTAGATATTTTACTTGAGTTGTTAAGAGGGCGCGGGTAAGTCCATCCTCAGCTTGTAAGTAGGGTATGAGATAGACAATATCTTCGATTTTACTCCAATTATCTTCAATCAGTTCAATATCACCGGTTTTTAATACATATCTATAGATGAGATGAAGAAACATTCCTGCATAGCCGTCTACGGAATCGTACTGTCCTGTGGGGTGTTTTAGACCATCGTGAGCCACGTAATCGTAGATAGTACCAGTTAATCCATGTTGATCCGGGTAGTTGAGTTTACTAAAATACCAAGATATGAACTCTTTAACCTCTTTGAAACGGCGATTTTGTTCGAGGTCATTTAATGCCATAATGCTCACAATATATGGATTAATATCATTTGGGTGATCGATATATGAAGACCTGGACTCATCGGTATTGTCACTTGCATGAACAGGGAATGCGACTTGGCAAAAGATCAAAGTCAGACTAACGATGAGTAACTTTAAGAAGTTTTTTCTGAACATTCGGTTCCACCACCGTCAAATAGTAATAACGCTCGTCTTCTTCTACTAATAAATCTGTTTCGTCAGGTAAACGATATTTTCCTTTTGGTAGAGCGATAGTGATATCAGTGAGTGATATTGGATTATTCATCGTAATGGCTAATCTGTCAGAATCTCTCTGGAAGTTATAAGTGGTTTTTAGAAAACGCCGCAGGAAGCGGGCGTATTCATCCATAGTCCAGACTTTCAGACTACTCTTTGCTTGCATGGATTCGATCTGATCAAGAAAGGCTTTGACCGCATTTGGGTAGTCTTCAATATCATATGGATGTGAATAGAATAGTCGTATTGTCTTAGTGACAGATACGTATTCCAGGATGCTCAAGAACCATTCAGTGACATCTGACTCGCTTCGTTTATCCAAGACTTGCATCTCCCATAAAGAAGCTGAACGCCCAAAGGGCATGATCGGAAAGGCGATAACATGGTCGGAGACCATTTCTCCCTCATAAAATGTGCGATTAGGCGCGCTTCCAGTATCTCCGGTGTAATAATAAGCGCTCATTCCTAACTCTTCAAGGATACGAGTTGTTGTCGGTTGTGGATGAACACCGTTAGGAGCAGCGTATTCGGTAATTTTGTATCCGACTATCTTCTCTAGACATTCGTTGTTCCTAACAATGGCATCTCGGATCTCTTCCTCACCGAAGAATCCATTCTTAATGTTCTCTGAGAACCAGTTATGAGCCCAGCCACCATGAGAACCGATTATCCCATAATTCTTAAGAAGAAGTGTTAAGTCTCTACCTTTTCCTCCTGCATCAAATCCAATGTCATCTCCTTTCTCGTCGCGGAAGTCACCTGCTGTAATATGGAAGGAAGCAGGAATATCTTCTCTTAAAAAGCCATTCTTGTACATCGCTGGGAGGTGGACATATTCAGAATTTGCGTCTACATGCCAGTTGATCACGATTCCTCCACGACCTTTCGGTACGTTCATAAGGTGAGGAATACCAACTACATCGAAGAGAAAGGTTCGCAGAGACGATCTTAAGGGAAGATCGTCGGTATACGCTTTTAAGTGTCCAAGCGGCATATTGACGTATAACACTTTACCGTTGGCGTAATCTGTTAGTACGATAGCAGGAATGACTTCATTGGAAGCTGTCACACCATACGCGTGTATATTCTGGTCTGGGATTTCTCGTACAAAGCTGTTGCGCGCCATGGGATAGCGTAGTTGCCCGTAACCATAGCTGCTTATCAGCAACTGGTTTAGTGTTTTTCCATATGGAATTTGGAATAACTCGAGGCTTGCTTTTGATGAGAACTTAAGATTACCATAGGTAAAGGCGTCTTCCTTAATATCGTCGTAAGTAATGTAGTTTAGTCCAACTACATCAGTTAAAGTGGCCCTCTCCAAATAGAATCCTTTTGGGTGGCGGATTCCTGCATCGTAAATCACAGCAAGATTACCGCCATTCTTCAGATAGACCTTAGACCATTCGCTGAAATGCCCTGGGGTACTCTGAAGAACACCATCTGGGAGGATTAGTGCAGGTATTCTTTTGGCAAGATCTTTGGCAGAAAATCCTAAGAGTTTAAAGATGCTGATACGCTCTGAAGGTACGCCTTCCTCCTGAAGGACACTTTCATAGGCATCTATGATATATGGGGTTTTTTTAATATATTCTGGATGAAAGACTATAAATACACTGATTTCATTCATTTTGGCATTTTCATTACGGGTATGTAAGATATTTAGTGTAACAAGATAAATGATGATCAGTATCATTATGATGCCTGCGCTGAAGATATACCATTTTTTCATCTGACTATCCCCGTTCCTTCAGTCATTACGTACCCATAGATCATAACTTGGGAGCTCATAGTTATGCCTTTCTTCCCAATAACCGATTTAATTTGACCTTTGGAACCGATAATAACACCTTCGTCAAGAGAGATGTGTCCCTGAGTGAAGACTGTGCCTGTTATGTGGGTGTTTCGGCCTAAATGAATATCGCCGTTCGCAAAAAGGTTGCCGGTGATAATAACATTATGTCCGGAAACGAAGGCACCATTTGTTTTAATATGCCCTGATACAATAGTATACTCCCCGATGGTAAGTGAATGGGGTGTGATAATTGTACAGTCTTTTCGGGAATAGGGAGGGATATAAGTTTCATTTCGTTCTATTTTTTCAATGATTGTTTCAGGCAAATCGTCAACTGTCAGACCGCCTTTTTCGTGTATGGCGGCAGCTTCGGTCAAGGCAGGTTCTCCGCTATCAGGGGGGATAGTTTTTGAGTCACAAGTTATTATTGGGAAACCATAAAGACGCTTGAATACGCACTGTGACCCCATTGAAAGAGTTCCTGCACAACTGGCGCTAACCCCAAGGTCACAGCCAGTGTCGGTTCTGATGTAACCTTGTGCATCAAGCCAACGAATGAATTTTGTTCCGCTTAATGCGTGAAGATTTCCATCACATGCCAGTCCCCGGAGGATGTTATTCCTGCCCAGCTTGGCGTTGCCATGTGCGTAAGTTTCTTTCTCAAATACTACGTTGTTGCCCGTGTTGATATCTTTCCTAACGTAGCAGATGTTTTTTAGCAATGTTCCATCTACAAGAGAAGCAATATCCATAATCTGTACTGTTTCTTGTTTTGATATTTCGGACTTGTGGATTCCATCCGTTTTATATTCAGCCAAAGAATCAGTTAGCTTCTTTCGGAAAGATACAGCGAAGTACCGAGGATCTTTGGAATAATTCATGTCAATGTATAAAGGCGAAGAATCTTGCTCTTTATAGAACTCTTGAAGACCAGGCAAAAAAGGAAGGATGAAGAGTACGATTAATAATATGAAGCACAAAGCCAGTATCATTATACTCCTCCTGCTACTTTATCTATGCTATCGTTGGTACGAAACCGTTCAGTCTTAGCCCAGTGGGCCTTTCGAGACGTAAGCAGGTCGATAACTGCGTCAAAAAAACCTCTGGAGATATACCACATATTGAAAAAGAAGTTGAAGATTAAGAACGGTAACAGTAACATTCGTTGGTTTAGCCCATCAAGCAAACAAGCTGTTCCCACCTGATAAAACGGTGCGAAGTTGCCAAAAGTATTGTAGGCCCCGATAAAGACCAGAAAGAAAATTCCTGAGAAGATCTCCATTTCTCCTAAGAAAAAGAGGGTTAAAGATGCAGCTATTCCTAGTAACAGAATAACAGGAACAAAATAGACCAAAAGAAGTAGCATGCCATCAAACTTTTCGCGAAAAGAAAGAAATGGCGAGCTAATCAGAGGCACAGTATATTTGAACATTACATCATTGTGTCCACGGGACCAACGACGAATCTGCCTAGCTCGCACACTCCATTTTTCTGGAGCTTCTTCATAGCACTCTGCTCGGTTAGCATAGATTACTTTCCACCCATTAGTGGATAGTCGATAAGTCAACTCAGTATCCTCGGCTAAAACCTTTGTGTTAAAGTAGCCTAATTTACTGATGATATCTTTGCGGAATCCACCAACGGTTCCTCCGTACTGAGGCATTAAGCGAAGGTTATAGCGGGCTTGCTGATCTACTTGATAGCCACCTGAACGCTCTAGATCAAGCAGTCGTGTGAGCATATTTGCACGAGTGTTGATAGGGACGACCCGTCCCATAACGGCGCCTATCTCAGGGTCGTTAAAACAGATGGCGATGGATCCAATAATACCTGGCGGTGGCAGATAGTCTGCGTCGAAAACGATGATGATCTCGCCGGTGGCGCCTTGAATAGCTTCGTTTAAAGCTGCAGGTTTGCCGCGTTCACCCTCGTAGCGATGGAGTGGCTTGATAAAAGGGTACTGCGCTGCATATTCTTCAAGGATTTCTTTGGTGCGGTCAGAAGAAAAATCATTGATTGGGATTATTTCCAGCTTATCTTTATTATAATCGGTCTTAAGTAGTTGCTCTAGTACATACCTAGCAACTTTCTCTTCATTATGCATTGGAATGACTACTGTAACGGGCCGTTGTTCGGAGTCGATAATATCATGATAGTAGATGCGTTGTTCACCAAACAGTCGATTCATGGTGAAGATGAAATGTCGAATTGCATAAACCAACATGATACAGATGGTAAATACAAGATAGATTTTTAAGATGACTATTACCACTTCCATAAAGAATAATCCCCCTGAATTCGTGCGGCAAGCCGTGTGATATAAACGCTATATATCCCTACTACATAGGTGAAATCTAATAAAGGGCCGAGTACAAAAAATAAGATAGCCATATAAAGCAAGGAAACTTTTGAAAGGATGAATAGAAACACAACATAACGAAGAAAACCAAAAACCAGTGAATAGATGTATGTAACTATCATTGTTGTTACCTTTGAACTAAAGGAGCCAGGGAGAGGCATCACTCCGACTCCCATAATCAGCGGGACAAAAAACCAGATTCCAATCTGTTGGATCATGTAAAGCTGGGAATAGTTGGCGGCGTTATAAGGGAACAAAGAGGGTAGGAAGATAAAGAATAACGATGATATAAGGTGAATTAGGGCACTCAGCATTATGAAGATAACAATAGGCTTGGCCCGCTCAACAAACGGTAGGAGAGTTAACAAACCTGCACTGAATAAGGCGTTGATAACGGAAACAATAATAGATGGGAATTTTCCAGGGAGATCAAGATAGGAGATGCCGCCCATGAGCTCGAGGTAAGATGTTTGGGCGATTCGCATGGTATCTGAGAAGAAAAATGGCGAGAGTATTGTCTTGGTCATTTGGCACATAGCTTTGCTTATCTGTGGATAAAAAAATACTATTATTGCCGACAGCGGGATGACCGCTAAGACAAATTGTAATAGAAATGCGCTCAATGATCCGGGTAGTTTCCGGTAGGATCTATGGTAAAGAATAACTGTTTTTAGCATATTGTCTGTCCAATCTAAAGTTGATAAACGATGCTTACGAGAACCTGTACGAAACACCGACTTTTACTAAGTTCCCCTCTTTGGGGAAGGGGTACTCCAGATAAAAATGATGCTTTCCGCGGTAATAATCTAGAAATAAAGTAAACTTATCGGTGCTGCCTCCCCAGATCTCATCGATATCTTGATCATCGCATCGGGTATAAATCCAAGTATAAATACCCTTTATTTGCCAAGCTTCATTAATCTGGTGTAACAAGCCAGCGGAGAGCCAGTACTCTTGGTAGTCCGGGTTTACATTTGGATCAATAGGACTTTGTTTATAACTGGCATTTAACCATTCACTATTAACAAGGAGAAGGTTTTTGCTGTTTATTTGGTACTGGATACCACTGATAAATTTAACGAGTCCATAATCCGTATTGCCTGGTTCATCGCTCATTGAAGTATAGGCGGTGTAGGAAAACGAACCGTCAAACCAAAGCCCCTCTTTTATGGGTAAGAATGTATTGAGTAGAAGTCCCTTGGAATCCTTAAACTTCCCTTCTTCATAGTGAACAGCGAGCATCATGTGTTGCTTGGGTAAAAGGTATCTAACTTGACCGTATGTTACATCCCCGTTCCCTCCATCTTCCGCGAATAGTTGATTGAAAGCTAATCCCCATCGGTCACTGATCTTCCAGTCGAGACCCATTTTCAGACCATATTCGTCATAGTCTTCTTCTTTGGAGTAATCCACAAAGACTGTTAGGGGTTCTGCCGCTGCGACTCCAGCGAAGATAAGGAGGAAGCTAAAGGTTAGTATTATTTTGTAAGGACGTAGAGCTTGAGTTTCTTTACTGGTATGAAATAGACGCCTTTTTTTTGTCATATATGTTTAAACCTCCGAAATGTAATAGCGATAAGATGTATTAACAGAATAAATAGGTCTTTGTTGAATTTATCAAATAAAATCATAATAGATTATGTTTCCGCCAAAAGACTAAGCTAGAGGCCGTATTTTGTTCGACAAGCGTGGCGACATCTCCTTTTATTTTTACCACATTGAAACAAACTTAGGTAAATAGTTGTGTTTTGGGAAACAATGCCTTGAGGCAGATGGTTTGAATCTTTGAGACGATATTTTTGAAGGGATCACCTTCCAATTTGTTGAATTAAAACTGGTAAAGAAAACTGAGAAACTTTTAAGAGTATAGGATGGAGTGTTTAACCTTTCCCAAACAGAATGCTTTTGCAGCCAAGTATAAGAAAAGGAGAGATGAAATGAGTTTTTTTGAGCTAATCCAACAGCGGAGAAGCGTTCGGAAATATCAAAGCAAGCCGGTTGAACAGGAAAAAGTCGCATTAATCATTGAGGCTGTGCTGCGGGCACCATCTTCGAGGAGTCTTAACCCCTGGGAGTTTATTGTCGTTGACAATCAGGATACAATAAAGAAGTTAGCTGCTGCCAAGGAACATGGTTCTTCTTTTTTAGCCGGAGCTCCACTAGCGATAGTTGTCTGTGCTGACCCGAAGAAGTGTGATGTATGGATTGAAGATACATCTATAGCGACGACTTTTATCTCATTGGCTGCTGAATCGTTGAGATTGGGCAACTGTTGGGTTCAGATTCGTGAACGTATGCATAGTGCGGAGAAGACCTCGGAGGCGTTTGTCCGCGATGTGCTTGGGATCCCAGAAGACGTTAAAGTGGAATCAATAGTAGCAATAGGTTATCCTGATGAGAGGAAGGAAGGCCATCATAAAGAAGAATTACAATTTGAGAAGGTCTTCGCAAATGAGTATGGTAGTGTTTGTAATTGACGAAAAAGACAAGGGAAAACCGGGATTGCCCTTGGAATGAAGTCTCAAAATGATCAACTTCAGTTTATATTGGTATACTCTGATATGAATTACTTAGATTAACAGCTAACGAGTATCAATTAAGAATACAAGATAATTATATCTCATAGAGTAACTTCTTACATGAACTCTCTAAAGTAATCGTTGTCTTAGCGGATAACGATTACTTTTTACTTACATTCAACGAAGTGTGTATGTCTGTCTGTTTTGGAGTATGTTTTGTTAATAAAATAGGTTGTTCAAGGAGATGATGTATTGAGGAAACAATCTGTAAAGGAGAGTGTATTAATTGGAGAAGATGCAAAACCCACCCCAACCACCACAGGAAGTTCTAACGGTAATGGGGAATATGAGTAACTTTGAGGGTCAGTTCAATCTAGACAAAACAGGTTTTAACCCCCAAATGCCGGGCCACTCAACGCATCATCAGATGACATTCCGTCAACAGCCCAGAACTGTTAAGGAGATCGGAGCAGGCATCGGATTACCCAAGGAGGTTCGCCAAGAGATGGCGCTGATGCTGGATGATCACCAATGTGCTTTTACTGTAGCGCTACATCAATACAATAAACATCATTGGTTGACAGAAGGGGCTGAATCCTTCCTTAGTCTGCATGAATTATTGAATGAACACCGTAATAAGACAGTTGACCACATTGACAAGATCGGTGAAAGAGTGGCTCGTTTAGGAGGCGTACCTACTGCGCACCCTATTGCACAACATGAACTGTCATATATCAAGCATGAGGTTGAGGGAAGATATACAATGCGTGACTTTCTCCGTAACGACCTTGAACACGAACTAAAGCTTCAAGAGATGATGAGAAGGACGATCGCTCGCGCCCATGAACTGCATGATTTTGGTACCGCCGAAGTGCTCCAGGAGGTTCTTATAGACCGGGAAGACTTTGGTTACCATCTGTACAGTGTTCTAGAGGATGATACACTGGTTCGGGGGATGAGCCACCTGCTGAGCCAGCAAGGTAATATCGCCGGTGATCGACCAATGGACCCCAACACAAGGTTGCAGTAAACTTAACCCCTTCTCAAGTTGAGAGGGGGTGATTTTTGGCTAGAAACCAGTATAAAGAGATAGAACCTATGAAGCTATTCTTAATTGATTTGTGGTAGATTGTATGTTATCTTAAGTTTGCAGTGTCAAAATTATGAAACTATACGGGAGTTATGCGCATGATATGGAAGCTAATTGCCCTCCTGGCAGTTTGGATACTATTCACTTCGAAGGTTTCGTTGACTTCTGTGCTGCTAGGAACGGCGATCTCCACCTTTATTTTATTGTTGATGCGGCAAGGAAAAGGGCCGGAACACAGTTTGAACTTTTCTATCCTCGGTTTATTGGGATTTATTCCATGGTACAGTTGGCAGCTCTTAAAATCCGGGATTAAGCTGGCGGTTACAGTGTGTCTACCCTGGCTTGAAGTTGAAGAACGATTCATTCAAGCACCTGCTGCTTTTTCTACACTTACACAAATTACTCTGTTTGCTAATCTGATCACTTTGACCCCCGGAACTATATCAGTTAATTTTGATGTTAAGTTCCGTCTATTAACTGTCCACTGTCTTATCTATACCTGGTTGTCTAGAGGCAATGATCCGGAGAACGAGGTTCGACAGTTGGAACAACGCTTAAAGAAGGTATTTGCACAATGATTATTGTCTTATTGATTCTGCTGATGTGTGCGGGTCTTTTATTATTTAGAGTATTTCGTGGACCAGAAATTCAAGATCGTATCATAGCGGCGGATGCGTTCTCTGTCATTCTTTCTTTAGCCATAATTGTCTTGGCGTTCGCAATGAAAGACAGTTTTCTGTACGATCTGTGCTTAGTCTATGCCTTGCTTGCTTTCGTCAATGTTCTTATTATGGCAAAATTCTTTGAACACGGGGGACTGCATAAATGAACGTTAGAATAGAATTTTTAGCATTCATACTGTTGGGTGCTGGTTGCTTATTCTGCTTTACAGCTGCTTTGGGTATATTGCGTTTTAAAAGTTCATTTGTTCGTATTCATGCCGCTTCTAAAGCGTTAACTCTGGGGGCTTTCGGGATTATTTCAGGAATTTTCTTGTTAGATGGTAGTTGGCCGGCTCGCGGTAAACTTCTGTTAATTCTGGTATTCTTCTTAGTGACTAACCCAATATCCTCATATTCCATTGCCCGCGCTTATTATCGGGGAGTTATTCGTCATGATGTTGAAGGAATAGACCACGAGTAGGTGAAGATATGTTTATTGTTCAATGTGTCTTAGTATTTTTAGTGCTTGCTGCAGCTATTGCCGCTGTGGAGATGAAAGACCCATTAGCTGCGGTAATTAGTTTTTCCATTATGGGATCGCTGTTAGCTGTGATCTATGCGTTGCTAAAAGCTCCTGATGTAGCCATCGCCGAAGCGGCTATTGGAGCTGGATTGATTACTGCATTTTTTATTGTCGCTATCAATAAGATTCAGCAGAACTTGAAACAGTAAGCAAGAACATCCTGTATGACTATTGTGACTACAAGGAGAGGTGGTTATGCAAAAACTACTTACTGCGCTATTGGTGTTGGTCTTTGGAGTTCTGGCAATTGGGATTGTAAAAAACGGACCTGATCTACTGCAGTTACCAATAGCGTCTGAGTATTATACAGTAAATACTGTAGAGGAGACCGGGGCATTGAATATGGTATCCGCGATCCTCTTTGATTTTCGGGGTTATGACAGTCTTTTCGAGATCACTATTTTATTTGCAGCAACCACTGGTGTATCGGCTCTCTTTGCGCATAGGACATTTCTGTGGTCAACAAGAGGCATGAGTCTATTGACGAAGACAGCGCTTAGATGGCACATACCGTTTATTTTCTTGTTTGGCTTATACTTACTGATGTTTGGTCATTTGTCGCCTGGGGGCGGGTTTCAAGGCGGAGTAATTCTTGCGACGATCTCTATTGTGCTCTCGGTAGTTTACGGAACAGGGTATGATCGGGCGAAGCTTAGTCCTACGCTAAAAAGGCTGGCGGAGGCGGGTGGCGCGTTGCTCTTTCTACTGCTTGGCGTGGTAGGCATTGTCAGTGGCGAGTACTATTTAGCCAATCTAAGTGTGGGATTTGACATTGGAACGGTGGGAGAAGTTTATAGCTCAGGAACGATATTTTGGTTGAATATCTTTTCTGGCCTTAAGGTGGCGGGTGGTTTGGGGATCATTTTCTATGCAATGATTAAAGAAGATAAGGAGTATTTATCGTGAAACAGCTTGCAGTTTTTACTGCTGTTGCTCTCATCTGTATCGGATTTTACTGTATGATTCGCAAACGGAATATGCTTAAGTTAATTATTGGACTGAACATATTTGAGTCTGGCTTGATCATGTTGTTGCTAGCTTTTGCTTATCGTGAGGGTGGTCATGCTCCCATTCATTCACCTGAAGAACTTCAAGGCTTCTGGGTTGACCCACTGCCGCAAGCTCTAGCTTTGACTGGTATTGTAATTGGCGCTGGAGTTACCGCTTTGGGTTTGAGCCTGGTAAGCAGGCTCCATAAAAGTATGAAGACGTTGGATGTTTCTGAGATTGTCAGGGGGTTGAAGAAGTGAGACATCTACCTATCTGGTTAGTCGTCATCCCTCTGTTTCAAGGGTTTTTGATCCCTTTTATCCGGGTTTTTGAAGAACATTGGCAGCATGAGCGGACTACGAAGCTGTTCCCCAGTGTTAAAGGTCTGCTCGGGGTTTTACTGGGAATCGAGACGATAATAACTGTGATTTTACTCATTTTCTACCATGCCCCTTGGATTTACTCGGTTGGCGGTTGGCAGGCCCCCTTTGGGGTTCCGATCTTTATTGACCGTTTATCATTGATTTTTTTATGCTTAATTAATCTTGGTATGGTCGTTGTTACGGTTTATAGTTTTAGTTATCCTATTCAGCAAGAGATTAAGTATTATACCTTACTATGCACAATTCGCGCCGCTATGGTGGGTTTAGTATTAAGTGCGGATATCTTCAACATGTATATTTTAATCGAATTGATCTCGATAGCAAGTACTGCCTTGATCACTTTACGGCTTGGCTCCCGCTCTATCTGGGGGGGATTTCAATACTTGATCATAAACTCATTGGCTGGGTTATTGATCTTTCTGGGAATTATCCTTCTATATGGAACCTATGGAGTTTTGAGTTTATCCGGGATTGCTTCTGCATTGCAAGGGACGTCTGCTTTGTTGCCACGAACAATATGGGCTATGGGGCTTATTATGGTCGGTGGATTAATCAAGGTTGCGTTGTTCCCCTTTCATTACTGGTTGCCGCCTGCTCATGGTGAAGCAGAGCTCCCTGTCAGCGCACTACTATCTGGAGTTTTGTTGCAGGTGAATTTTTATTTTTTATTTCGCCTATTTACCAGTGTTTTTCCTCTCGACTCGTTTCTTGGTCAGATGTTGCAGATATTATCGATCTTATCTATCATAGTGGGTCATGGAGGAGCACTTTTTGCCAAAAATGCTAAGCAAATCTTGGCATATTCAGGCGTTGTGCATATGGGTTATACTGGGTTGGCGTTTGGGTTAGCAGGACCAAACCAGTATTTAGCTGTAGTTTTTCTTTTGCTCCAACATTTTGTAGGTAAATTATTTGCTTTTCTCGGTCTCGGAGTTGTTCGGAGCACCGACAAAACACTTAGCTTTAAAGAAGCTTCCCTGCGGGCTGGATTTATTCTGGCCTTGTTATCCTTAGCAGGGTTGCCACCATTCCCTGGTTTTTGGGGCAAGTGGTTTTTACTACAAGAATCCTCATCAGTTGGTCCATCTTGGGCTGCATGGATCGTAATTCTCTCGGTTTATCCAGGGGTTATTTATTACCACCGTGTATATCGGCTTGCAATTGATAATAAGACGGAAAATAAAAAAACAGACCTGCAACAAGGCATTGGATGGGGTGCTGGGTTTACGCTTGGTCTAGCGTTTCCTGCTGTACTGGGCTTAACAATGTTTTTTGCTTGGGTAATACTAAATCAAGGTCAAGGATTATCGGTCTCGTTTGGCAAGACTTTTTTAGAGCTTGTAGTAGCTCTTGCAGTTCTTGCGCTTTATACAAGGACAGAGAAGATAAAAAGGGAAAAAGGCAGAAATATCTCAACCAAACCGAGTGGGTTTGTTTTTGATCGGTTAAATATTACCCGTATTGGTTTCTCATTTTGTCCGTTTAAGGCGACGCTTTGGGTAATATTTATTACAGTTATGATTTTGCTGTACTGTAGGTATTAAGATGCTCTTCAACGAAAGATGCCTGTTCTTCTTGAACTGAATTGAACTAGAATCTCTACGTTCGCTCTTGGAAAGTCGACATCCCAGTCAACTTGTTCCCATATTTTAGGATAGCGCGAACGTAATAACTCTCCCAGATCTAGTACATCACTGTTGACTTCTTGGAGGTAACTGACCATAGCGTTCATCTGTTCTTTAATGGCACGGGCGGTTGCTCGTTCGAATTGCTTGGTTCTCCTATCCGATAGTGGAAATTCGGGTTTGGTTATTTCACCTAGGTTTCCAAATGCTTTTAGTTCACAAAGGAAATGGACCTTTCCATCCTTAAGTGTTGCAGTGACCTGTTTTTTTGCAGTGACATTGCTATATGTTAGTAGTTGATCCTGTTCTATACTAACCTGAATAGTAGCTGCAGTGGCGCGTCCGGTGAAAAGACCAAACATCCGGGCTTGTGGACCGGAAAGTTTACCAACAAGCCGGTCGTCATGGAAAACACCAATCCCTTTGATAATATAACTTTTCTGCTCAGAGTCATAGTAGATAATAGGAAGATAACCCTCTTCAGGTTCTTCAGTTAAGGAATCGATCCGGTGTTTAAACTCCCACAGATTAATTGGGAAAGTCTGATCTTTAGTTCGTGGAGAGCGGAAAAAACGTACAACGGTGAATGGTGCTATTGTTGAAGGAATAAGCGTTGCCCCCAGAATGTCTTCTGCTGTTTGTTCCGTGAGTGTTACCAAGGCTTGGGGTGGAGGCTCTGTTTTACGAGTTAAAGAATCTAGATGTGGTTTTAGGCCTGTTTCTGCTAGAGCGGCGCTAATAACGATTGTTTTTATTTGACTACTAAAGAGTGTCCCGTTGGCACGTGTTTGAATATCTGAGATAGCCTGAAGAACACTGGTTGACTTGCTGCTTAACAGGTAATGAGTATTATTGGCATCGTTAATTGCCACGGTGGACGGAGCCATGAGATTATCCAACAAAGGCAGCTTCATAACGACTTTGATTTGGTTCTCCGAAGCTTGATCTAGGCCTAGACCGATAACGAATGCTCGGTTGCTAACTTCTTCCACATCCCAGCACCCTACTGTAGTAATAATTATCAGACAGAGAAGGATGAGCTTAAGCCGCATTTATTTCTCTCCTTCGGACAAAGTACAACTCTATGAACCATAGCAGGAACGGATAGACATAGAAGATATACCAACCGTATTTGGCAATCTGATGGAATAACCACTTTATTTCTGCTGTGGTCTGTGGATATAAAAGCAAAAACAGTTTTAGGACGGCTATAATCCATACTAGATGTTTGTATTTTCTGATGCCAAAGATCTCATTGGAGCCCATAGCGATAGTGGAACAGAGAAATGCAGATCCGATTAGGATTATTGCTAACCAATCTAGTGTCAGCAAAAGTCCCGCCTGTTCCAGGAGGAGATAGGGGAAGTCAATGGCGTGAACAAACTCCAAAGCGGGCCAGGCAAAGCGCTGTACATGTCCATAGCCATAAACACCGATGGATCCAATGGTAAAAATGCTAAACACAATAATCAAGATGACCAATGCAAGTCCTACCAATCGAGGGAAGCTTTTTAAGGGTCTAAGATATGGAATGATGATTCCAGAGACTCCTAATAGAAAAAAGATATAAAACAAAGAAAGACCGCCTTCTATATAATGTAATACTGAGGTTTCAATAGGGAGCAAATGGCTTATAGAGACGTTCTTTAACCCTAACGCACCTAGTATGAGCATGATGACAAGTCCGGGCAGTAAAAGAAAGGAAGATATTCGAGCGATAGTTTCGATACCGCGTGAAGCCAAGTAGGCCTCTGCGAATAGCAAGATTAAGACTATAATCGAATAAGGTGTTCTCGGATTAAAGTAGGCTGCTATCATATTTATTAAGTCTCTGGCGAAGGTGGTTAATAAAAAAAGAGTGCTAGCGGCATAAATAAATCCCATCATTCTACCAAAGATGGGACCGAGTATAATTAGACCTTGTTTTGTCAGGCTTTGTCCAGGAAACCATTTTGCCAGCCAATATATAGCCGCCAGCCCGGGAACAGCCATTAAGGCGGCTGCTGGTATCCCGAGATATCCGTCAGCACCCATATATTGTGCTGCGTAGTATGGTAGATTTAACAAACCGTAACTAAGCGGTGGAATAACAAGCAATGGGAAAAAAAGCATAGGCCCAAGGTATTTTATATCATTGTTCATCTTTATCCTTGTCCTCCTTTCGCGTTTCTTTACTTCGCAGTTTGTCCTGCGGTTCCCATGTAAATGGACGGTTTGGGCGAGCCCAAAGCGGAGGACGAATAGGCCCGTCCAATAGATCCCGCCAAATAATCGGAGTCCACGGGGCAAGATAAGGAACTCCAAAGGATTTTATATCTGCAGCGTGAACTAGGATAAGCATCCCGATAATGACCAAACCATATAAACCTAGAGTTGCAGCGGCTAGGATAAGGATGTATTTTAAAAGCCGCCAGGTTATTCCTACTGAATAATTTGGTCCTGTAAACGAGGCTATGGCAGTGATACTGATCACGAGTAGAGTAGTTGGCGAAGTTATTCCAGCTTGAACGCCAGTCAACCCCAAAACCACACCTGCAACAACGCCCAGAGTTTGGCCGATAGTACCTGGTAATCTAAGTCCTGCTTCGCGAAAAACCTCTACAGCTAGTTCTAGAAATAGGACTTCAGCCACCAACGGTATAGGTATCCGCATTCGTGATGCTGCAACTGATAGAGCCAGATTCGTTGGGAGCAGTTCAGGATTTACGGCTACTAAAGCCACGTATAATCCTGGTAACGCCACCGCCAAGTTATTGCTGAATAACCGAAGTAAGCGCAAGAACGAGCCTAGCCAGAAATCGAAGTAGTAATCTTCAGGACTTTGATATAGTTCGTTAATTGTAGCAGGCACAATGATCACGGATGGGCTCCGGTCGACTATAATTGCTACACGGCCTTCCAAAACAGCCGCAGCTACTTTATCAACTCGCTCTGTTGCTTGAGTTAAGGGGAAGATACTAACTTTGCGGTCTTTGATCAACTGCTCAATGTAGCCAGATTCGATTATGGCGTCAATATCAATAGCGGACAGTCTTTTATGTACTTCCTTGACCAGAACTGGCTTGGCTATGTCGCTTAGATAAACTATTGCTACTTCAGAGCGAGTACGCCGACCGATTTGACTTTTTTCCACACGAAGATGAGTATCTTTAACCCATCGCCGTATCATGCCGATGTTCTCCTCTATAGTTTCAGTAAAACCTTCTCTTGGCCCGCGAATGACGCGTTCGTTTTGTGGTTCTTTCGGTGGTCTTTTTACCAAGCCGGGAACAGTGAAGGTTACTGTTGAGGTTGCTCCTTCAACAAAGATGACTGCTAGTCCACTAAAGATTACTGAGATGATCTGGTTGGGATCTCCGACTTTAATTGGGTTGTAACCACATAAGCTCTCCATTATGCTTTCTTCTGTAATTACTTGACCACCTAAATGGTGATCTCTTAACTGTCCGAGGGCTGCTCCTAATTGACTCTGGTCAATCAGAGAAGATAAGTAGATCAATCCGATGGAGGCATCAGCGCCAAAGATCTCCGTGACAAGGTCGGCAGGGGAACCAAGCGCCTCTATAATATATTGAATATTCTCCTTAACTGTTCTGGAGAAGGTTAAAGAGTTTTCCAATTCTACGCCTCTTTTCAGCATTACTAGATGGAATACAATTCAGCGCCTACTAAAGTAAATTGCAGAAAGAATCCTTAAGGATTAGTTGTATTATCTTGGTCAATTGGGTCGTAAAGCATATTTTTCACTTCTGGAGATTCTCCGAGATGACCATCTGATTCCTCATTTGGCTCGTCAATTATTGATTGGTATCGAAAATCGAAAAGAGGGTTATCTTCATCGTAGAGCGGATCTGTATTCTCACGGGGACGAGATCCGTTGGCCGATGCCACAGGGTTAGGGTCGGTTAGTGAAGAGGTAGCGCTAGGGAGGCGTTTTCTATTCATATTTATGTCTCCTTTTTAGTTGAGTAGGAACAGTATTCGTTTTGCATTATAAAGTAACTCAGGCATTCCGGTCTGTATAATGAATAGTGTCCTAGCAGCCCTTGGAGCTTTTCATACTAATAGTGTTATTGTGTTGTCTCTATAGTTTTTACCTTTTAGAATAAATATAGTATTTGACATACAGATAGACTATCTATTCATCATTTGTAGTATTTGAAGTTCTGCCTTTTTTATGTAAATGTGATAGATGTCTGAAGCTGGAGCTGCTAAAAAGATATTGAAGAATGGAGGTTTGGAGAAAGAGTTATTTGACAGGATGGAAGAGGCTGTTCTAAAGGCATATATCCTTTTCGAGAACGGCCTCTTTATTAAAGTTAGAGGGAGGTCTTTATGAGGCGTGAAATAGATTCCTGCGTCACTATTCATTACGAAAGTGTAAAAGCATGAGATCTATTAGATGGCTAACGCCACTATTCATTAAACAAGAGCGGTGAGCCTGAGATCTATTAAGGTATGAAATAGATGGCTAACGCCACTATTCATTAAACAAGAGCGGTGAGCCTGAGATCTATTAAGGTATGAAATAGATGGCTAACGCCACTATTCATTAAACAAGAGCGGTGAGCCTGAGATCTATTAAGGTATGAAATAGATGGCTAACGCCACTATTCATTAATGCATATCTGACGCTGGGCCGGTTGGGTCTTCAATTAAAGTGGCGACTTTAAAGACGTGGCTATGAGCTGCATCAACAGAGGTGGCTCCAGTGAAACCATGGGTATGCCCGATTTGAACCATGTTTTCGTCAAAGACTGGTACGGCAATGCCTGTAACCACATCAATGGTATGATAGTGTGAGGTAAAAAAGTCAGTTCGGGTGTTGAGGCGGTGTACATGGCTTGCGCCGCTTTTTATCGCTTCGCCTGAGACACCAGCAAAGCGGTGACTATGGAGCAGGTCTGGTCGGCCGACGGGTGCTCCGTTCATGGTGCTTCCGGTAAATTCGTGTACATGAGTCTGGGGGGTTGGCATGCAATCTCTATCGTTCATTACGATACCTCCTTCTCGGGTGGTATTCAGTATATTCCGAAGAACTGAAGATTGCTTTGCGACTAGAGAATATTTTAATAGTTATCAACAAAAAAAGGGAGCCCGTTTCCTGGGCTCCCTTTTCTCTGTTTAGCATAGACTTATTTCCCGAGAATTCTAGCAACCTCCGCCACATCCTTATCTCCGCGGCCAGAGAGATTAATGATCATCACCTGATCTTTACTCAGTTCACGCGCAAGCTTCATCCCGTAGGAGAGGGCGTGGGAGCTCTCGATGGCGGGGATGATACCTTCTACTTTGGAAAGTTTCAAGAATGCCTCGATTGCTTCTTTATCTGTAACTGAAACATATTCAGCTCGTCCGCTGTCCTTATAGAAAGAATGTTCTGGACCGACGCCTGGATAGTCTAGTCCTGCCGCAATGGAGTAAACAGGGAGGGGTTCTCCCTGGTCATCTTGGAGCAGATAACACTTGAAGCCATGAATTACTCCTGGAGTTCCCAGTGTGATAGTGGCTGCGTGGTCTGGCGTGTCTAAGCCGCGACCAGCCGGTTCAACACCAATGATTTTGACGTCTTTATCGTCATAAAAGGGAGCGAACAGTCCGATGGCATTGCTGCCGCCGCCGACACAAGCTACCAGGTAATCTGGGAGTCTGCCTTCCAGTTCCATGATCTGTTGCTTTGCTTCCTTACCGATAATAGATTGGAAGTGTTTAACCATTTCAGGATAGGGATCAGGTCCAACCGCAGAGCCTAACATATAATAGGTATTTTGATAATTGACGATTAGATCGCCCAAAGCTTCGTCAACTGCATCTTTGAGGGTTCTGGTTCCTGTTTTGACGGCAACAACCTTAGCGCCTAATAGCTCCATTCGGAAAACATTTAGAGCTTGGCGACGGGTATCTTCTTCACCCATATAAATGATACATTCCATCTCAAACAATGCGCATGCAGTGGCAGTTGCCACACCGTGTTGTCCGGCACCTGTCTCGGCGATAATGCGTTTTTTCCCCAAACGTTTCGCTAACAAGACTTGTCCAATGGTGTTGTTGATCTTGTGGGCACCTGTGTGATTTAGATCTTCGCGTTTTAAATAGATTTTTGCTCCGCCGAGCTCACGGGTTAGTCTCTCGGCGAGGTATAAGGGATTTGGGCGGCCTACAAAGTATTGCAGATAATACTCAAGTTCTTTGTTGAATTCCGGATCATCTTTTAATTGGTGGAAAGACTGTTTTACTTCGTCCAATACGGCTGCCAAGTTTTCGGGGACAAAGCGTCCTCCATACTCGCCAAAGAAGCCTTGTTGATCTGGTAAACTCATCTCATCTGACTCCTCTCATGGTTAACTTTCTGTTACGACAATAATCGTACAATATTTAAGACGAGGGGTCAAGATATTTCAGTCCTTATTCTTACTTGGAGAATACGAATCCTTTCTTTTGCGCTTGATCTCGAATGGCTTGGATCATTGCCTGATCCAAAGTATTTGTAAGAGACGATTTTTTCATCTCTTCTGTTACATAAGCTTTTCTTTCCTCGTTTAACTGCTGGATCCGCTCCTTTATCTTCTGTCGTTGCTTGGCTTTTGAGTTGACATACTCTTTCTTCTCTTCCAGGTTCATCTCCCGCATCTCTTGTGGAAGCTCCTCTTCTTTTAATTGTTCCAACAACTCATAACCATGGGCTTCAATCGCATCTATCAGATCCCAAATGGAGTTGGTATATAAACTAGATGCTTTGGATACGGCTCGGTTTACTTTTGAGTCGTTACTGATAGTGCTGGCGTTCTTATCTTGTACTGCTTGAAGCTCTTTCTTTGTTTCACCATGATATCCATAAGGAATGTAAGTATCATTGAGCTCTTTATTGAGCCGCATAATATCATCGTCTTGAGGTGCAATAATATCTGGAATTTTATGATCATGATCGATATTCATATAGCTGCCGCCAGCTAAATCCGCTCCTTCTTTCCAATGGGTTCGCACGCCGACGCTGTAGTCACCGCAGTGAATAGTATTGACGATGATTCCAGCTGCTGCAGCCTGATTACAGGCTATACGGAAATTTGTCGGACCTTGAGTGAAAGGTTCGTTGCCCGCGATAAAGATTGCTTTATAGACATCCCGTCGCTTGCTCCATTGTAAATCTTGAACAGACCGGAGAATGACCATGCCGCAATATTCATCGCCACCATTTATATGTAGTTTGAATAGTTCCTCTGAGATATTATCCAGATCTGTGCTTAAAGGCGACAGCATGCGGATATAACCAAGATCCGCTGGAATGCTACTTTTGCCGTATTCGTAGAGAGCTACTTCAAGACGAGGACTCTTACCGTTTTTTCTTGATAAGGCTAACTCATTAACGATCCGCCATAGTTGTGACTTTGCTTGCTCTATTAATCCTTCCATACTTCCGCTGGTGTCAAGGAGAATGGCGATCTGAATTAGACCACCGCTTCCTTTTGCTTCAACGTCGTTAGTTCTTGGGATGTTTAATCCTACTAAAACTAGGGCTAAAACCAGAGCTATCAAAGTCTTTTTCATCAAAAACCCTCCTTAACGCAGAATTATTGCTTCATTCCTTTAGACGGAAGCAATAAGAAAAAGTTCCCTCAGAGGGAACCTTTTGGAAGACTAAATTATTATCGGATGAAGATGAAAAAGGGGCATTAATCCAAGAATCGTAACTCAAAAGGAACTACAGCTACATCATTATCTGCACTTGAATTATCTATGGATTCAATTGTTCCAAACTCGGCTAGCCTGATCATGAAATCAGGGTAGCTCTTGGCTGGCAGTGACCCTGAAATTCTTTGTAGCAGACCTGTGCTGGACTGATAATCCTCCTTTAATACTTTTCCACCTAATTCGTCAATGAGGAGGTTAATGGTTTTGTTTCTTAATGACTCTGGTGTAGAGACTTCATCATCAAAAGCTATCTCTGAAGGCATGGAATCTGTTGGCTTGGTTTGGATCTGTAATTTTTCTTTGGCTTTTTTATCACCATAAGAATCGTTATCAACATTATCTTGAATCTCATGGACTCTATTGGGCAGTTTTATAGATTCTACGCCATCTAAACGAGCTTTTTCATATGTTGTTCTTAATGTTATTATAATGGTAGAAGAACTTCGTTCCCGTTTTGCACTACGTTGAATAGGTATATTTTCTCTGTTTTCAGTGGTTTTCTCTAAGGGTGGGATGGATTCCAACTCCTGCTGAGGTTTTTCGGCTGACATGCTATTCGTTATTGATGGAGCTGAAAGCGATAGATCCACGGAGGTTTTTCTTGGAACGACAAAAATAGATTGCGGGTTTATAACTGCCAAAACGAGAAGGAATGTCACGGCTGTTGCTCCCGCTAACCCCATAACTGATGGTGAAAGACGGAAACGCCATCTTTTCTGGGATTCTTCGGAATTAATTCGATTATTTAACCGAAACATATAATCGGACGACGTCGTAATGGGATTGGGACGGGCTGTTCGTAAGTCAGTTAGATACTCCTTTAGGAAAGCTGATTCTTTTACGCACTCACTACAGTGGCTAAGATGTTCGCGAATATCCGTTTCTTGCTGTGATTCGAGGTTGCCTTTATGATAGTCAGCCAAGAGTTCTCTTACCTTATAACACTTCATCTCGAATCACCTCCTCTAGCTTGCGACGGAGTTCCTTACGGGCGCGTGCTAGTCTAGATTTAACTGTACCAATTAGGCAACCAGTTATCTGGGCCATCTCTTCATAGGACTTTCCTTCGAGGTCATATAGGACCACTAAAACCTTCTGTGGAGTCGGTAGTGACGCAATTGCTTGCAGAATTGCTAAAGTCTTTTCTCTGCTGACTAATTCCTCGGCGGGAGAGAGTGAGTTATCTGGCAGTTCCATGGATATTGCGGATTCACTTCCGTTGAATGATTTATCTAACTCTATCAAATGCTTTCGTTGACGGTATTCTGAAGAGGACAAACGGTCTTTACAAGTATTAACGGCTACACGATATATCCAGGTGCTAAAAGAGGCTTGGAATTTAAACCGGCTTAAGTTTCGAAAAGCTTTGAGGAATGTCTCTTGTGAGCAGTCGTCTGCATCATGATAGTTATTTGTCATACGATAGCAAAGGTTAAAGACGGGATCTTTATATTTTAGCACTAATGTGGTGAAAGCGCTTCGATCTCCCGTTATAAAAGAACGGATTAGCTCGAAATCTTCGGAGTCTGTCGGTTGTTTCCTTTTGTCTCTTCTCATTAGACTGCTTTACTCCTCAAAAAGTTTCATTATTAACAATGGAGTCCTGAGTTCTCTAAGTATAGCTTTTTAAGAACCTTAGAAGGGCATATTAACTCCGAGTGACGAGCAACAAGCAACGAGTATTATATTCCGCGAGTGTTAAAGTTCTCCTTCCGAAGATCCGCTTTGATAATGATGGATTTTATGCTAAAAAAACGGTATTATATAAGGGACAATGATTGATTGTATGAGCTAGAGTAAGTTTGAAGTGAGATATCTAGAATAAAGGAGTTGAAATTGTTGAAGAAGATCAGAGTTTTTGTTCTGTTTCTTTTAGTATCGGTCCTTTCGGTTAACATCGCAGCAATCGGTAGTAATGTCGGTACGGCGGAAGAAGCTGTTGTTTCCAATGTGGTTAAAGAGAATGGTTTCCTTCAGGTCAAAAATGGACAACTCTGCAATGAAAAGGGCGAACCAATACAGCTAAAAGGTATGAGCTCGCACGGTCTAAATGCTTGTATGTTTACAAAAAATACAATTAAGTTTTTGGTTCGCGATTGGAATATTACTGTTATTAGAGCTGCAATGTATTCTGACGGATATATTCAAAACCCTGGTCTAATGAGAGAGAGAATGCGTCTCATGGTAGATAAAGCAATTGAGCATGGGATTTATATTCTAATTGACTGGCATATATTACGCGATGGTAATCCTAATAAACATAAGGAACTGGCCAAAGAGTTCTTTGAGGAGATGGCAACGGCATATGGGAAGTATCCAAACGTCATCTATGAGATCTGTAATGAGCCAAATGGCGTCACTTGGGAAGAAGAGATCAAACCATATGCAGAGTATATTATACCTGTCATTCGTGCCATTGATCCGGATAATATTATTATAGTTGGTACTGATACTTGGAGTCAGGGTGTACATGATGCTGCTCAAGATCCCTTGGATTACTCTAATATCATGTATGCGTTACACTTTTATTCAGGAAGTCATGGGCAGGAGTTGAGAGACAAGGCGGAGATTGCCATGTCCGAGGGATTGGCTTTGTTTGTGACAGAGTTTGGAATCACTAATGCCACCGGTGGAGGTCGCCTTTATCTAGAGGAAGCCGAAGTTTGGATGGATTGGATGAAAAAGAACAAAATTAGTTGGTGCAACTGGTCGTTTAGTAATTTTGCCGAAGACTCTGCCGCATTGGAATTCTTTACGGGTATGAACGGCCCGTGGAAGGATTCGCAGATTAGTGAATCTGGGCTTTGGGTGCGATCGAAGATTATGGAGTGAACAATTGGAGCCTCCGCTAAACGGGGGCTCTAATTTTATAAAGTTATATATGAGGTTTTCATGAGTTGCAGCAGATCTGGCTTTAGCGGGCTTTTAGAATGGTCATTAAACGATCGAATTCTTTTTCACAAATTCCTGAGAAGATAGGGTGGTAACCACTGATTGAGTTTCCGCCTTGGATTTTATGGCCCTGATACACTTGGCCATCTATTCCTAGTATATAGATGCAGTTTAAGGTTTCGCAGCTCTTGATGGCGTCAATGATTTTTGTCATCATAATCATCGCCCCCTGCGGCTTTCTGTTTTATATAAAATATTATATTAGTTTTTACACTAATAAGTAAGGGTTAATATGTCTCAATAGATAAGTTGATACTTTAAAAACTGAATTTTAAGCCCATAAGTGAGTTTGTTTTCAATGTCAAGAAGTATTCATATAGTTAGTTGGGAGGCGGCAAAATGAAAAAGACACAGGGTTTGTTTTTATTGATAATGGCCATGTGCTTTATGTTACCAAAAATTAGCTTTTTGTCCGTGCCTGAGTACGACGATATACCTGAAACGATGATGCTCGCTGGGACCCAATACGTAAAATGCCAAGTGGTCAATTATTATCCTTTTGTGGTTGAGGAGATGATTGTTGAGCTTTCAGGTGAAGCCGTTGAGATGACGGGGTCGCGAACTTATCCTTGGTATGGTATGACAATCAATGGTCATTTATTGTTCAATGCTAATGATAAGAGGCTTTTATACAACCCTGTGTGGTTCGGGAGAACCCTCCGTCTAAAAGGTTATATCGGAACTGCAGAAATATATGTTGAGAGTATTGATAGTAAGAAATCATGGTTAAAAATGGTGGAAAACGGGTTTTTTGTGACAGAGGTTATTGGTTGGGTTTATATCACTGGCTATCCTGTAAATAGTTCAAATGGAACTGTCGCTAAAGAACCTGTGTTTTTCTGGATTGAATTTCCGGCAATTAAGCAAATGTGACTATATCTCATCAATCTTCGCTCACTAATTACGTAGACTATAATGAGAATAGGAGGTGAAGTTGATGGGTGGCTTTAAAGGTTTTGTTGGTAATG
>OBJA01000846.1_pt1 | contig 24387 bp, 20 predicted proteins | sample 1519751 | NCBI WGS metagenome assembly OBJA01 (sample SAMEA3881238, study PRJEB22517) | soil metagenome | biome: lake sediment; feature: soda lake sediment; material: sediment, water from around vicinity | place: India | collected 2013-12-23 | depth 3 m
ACACGAGCTGTGAGGTCGTTGTCTATACGCTCGAATGAGGCAACGGAGATTTGGGCGAAACCGCTTATTACTATAAGAAGGAATACTATTGTAAAACAAATTTTATACATTCTCATTAAATAACAAGGGCAAATATATAGAAATATTTGTAAAACGAGACGATTTTTGAAGTTTTATATAAATTTAAAAAAATGCAATCCTAAATCAAAATACACAATAATTTAAAGACCCTGACCAAGATGTTGTCATCTGCTACAAGATCACTACGACAGGCTCAACGAAAGTAATCTTGCGACAGCGGAGGTATGTAAACCATGCCATCCGCTGAAAAAGCGGAATGGCATGGTTAAGTGTCAAAAGTGTCAAAATAAATCAAAAGTGTCATTCCTGAAGGCAACGAACAGAGAAACCCACACTACGAGTGCTGAAGCGCAAGTAGGCATTCTGGTCGTTGCTGCAGATGCTCAGGCCCCACGCGCTACCACTACCATCAGGCGAGGAAGACCAGAAGTAGCCGTAGCCACCAACGTCGTAGAAAGTCCCATTGCTGGTACGCCAACCGCCAAACAAGGCAGAAAAACCGCTGTTACCACTTGGTATTAATGTCATGTAAGCATTGCTATCTCCTACATTACTTAAAAGTGTTTCAAAATCAATTTTAGATGGAAGTTTCCATCCGAGGGGGCATACCGTTTTTGCTGTTTCCCAATTATATAACCTGCCGTGTAGGTTGCAATTCGAGGTATTGTTATCATAGCACCAAGAGTCACGTCTTGTATAATAATTTAGATTTTCTGCCATCCATGTTTGGTTGCCGATTTTAGCAATAGTATAAAAGTTGCCGTCTCTTCGATCAATCAAAACTCCACCAGAAACGGCTGTGATAGAAATCTCAAGACTTGCAGAGATATTATTTAGAGCATAAGCATAAATTCGATAAATAATGGGTGTTTCATCATTAGTCGAAAAATTAGTATCAATCCATTCTCTTTCATCATATCCAAGTATTGCATATTCGATTTCCCATTCATCATTTGAATATTTATCAATTTTAAAACCCTCTATATGTTCAACTTGATTACTCCATTCAATTATACAATTTGAATTTACTGTATCAACATTATAATATACACTTGCAGGTGCCCATAAATCCGCTGGCGTATTTTTATCATAAGGATTATCCGGCTCAAATAGTTTTTTGCAAGCACAAAGAACTAAAATACTAAGTAATATTATTAAAACTTTCCTTTTCATAATTAAAAATTAATTTGCATTGTAAATATAATGCCATCTTCTAATGGTACTAAAGCATAAGTTCTAAGTTTTTGTTTGGTACTTTTATAATTATTTCTAAAGATTAATATTGGAATGGATGATATTAAAGCTGTGCCAGCTGACAACATAAATATGTTTCTGCTTTTGATTAAATTATTGTGAATTTCTGTTGCATTAATAGTTGCTGTTTGGTACTGATTGTATTTATCATATATGTTGTAGGATTCATATAGGCACAATCCAATGCTTGCTGTCATTACCGTTAGTGAAGAATATCTTATGAGAGCATATTTTTTATAGTCTTGTTGCATTGTAATATATTCGTCGGGAATTAATTTAAAACTAAATTCTTTTGTGTTTTGATTAACTAATACATCTTTTTTAAACTCTAAAAAATCTTGCTTTCTCAAAACTATCGAATTTTTTCCAAGTTTTAAATTAATCACAGATGGTGTCTTTCCCTTAATTTCTCCTCCAATGAATATATCAGCACCTGCCGGGTTACTAGTAATTGTTACTTCCATCCCATCTGGTAAAGTTACGTCAATATCGGTGGTTTCTTTGTGCGTTATTTCAATGTTTTGGGTATGGCTTGCGTAGCCGGTTTTGCGGAGTTCAAGTTGGTAGTCGCCGATTAGTATTTCTCGTATTGTTACAGGTGAATTTACGGAGTGTTTTTTGCCGCCAATGTAAATTTCGGCGTCATGCGGGATTGTTACAATTCGCAATTGTCCGTATTTTGGAGTTGGAGACAATTTTAAATCAATATTTGCATTATCTGTAACTTCTATTCTGCGGCTGTGTGGTTCATGCTTGTCTTTTCGGGCTTCTATTGTATAAAATCCTCTGGTTTTTCTTACTTCGTAAGTTCCGCTGCCTACTTTTGTATTGTCTATAAAAATATCTGCATTAGGTTCTGTTGTTATGTTTAGTACTCCAAATGCAGGGTTCATTTTAAGATTAAGCTCTGTTGTTTTATTATCCTCAACTGTTACTTCTTGCCAAGCATCGTGGTACATGTTGAGTTTGCAAGAAATAGTTTGTTTGCCACTTCTAATATTTGTAAGAGTATGTGGTGTTTTATAACCGGTAGGATTCCCATTTAATAAAATATCTGCACCATTTTCAGGTGATGATGTTACTTTTATGCTTCCGAAATTGGGTTTAAGATTGGCTGTAATTGTTTGTCTGCCTGTGTTAGCATTAAGATTGATAATCCCTGCCTCGTTATGATACATTGGCAATTCTACTCTGTAATTATATTGCCCGTAGCTATATTCACGTTGATATGGTGTTTGTCCCACCGGCGAATCATCAATATATACTTGTGCTCCACTTGGATTGCTTTCGATAATTACCCATTCTGTTAAAATTACATGTTCTTTATAAGTTGTTATAACAGTGCCTGTTGTGAGTTGCATTACGTAGGTTGTGGCTTTTTCGATGGACAGAGGGTAAACATAATTTCTGAGTGTACCTAATTGAGGATGATGTATTGTTAGTCTTCTGGCTCCAAAAGGAATATAAACCCAAACTTCGCCGATTTTTTGCTCTGTTTTTACTATTCCCAGCCCGCATCCTTCAAAATGAAAACCTGTTTGTGTGGTTTCAACTTTAATTAATGCTGAAACATCCCCATTTTGGTCTCGTACAGGATGGTCAACACGAGCTGTGAGGTCGTTGTCTATACGCTCGAATGAGGCAACGGAGATTTGGGAAAATCCACCTGCTGAAATTAGCAGTAATATTATTACAAATAAGAATTTTTGCATTTTAATTCAAATAACAAGGGCAAATATATAGAATTATTTGTAAAATGTGATAATCTTTGTAGCTTTATATAAATACCACATAATCCTATCCTAAACCACAATGCGCAATAATTTAAAGACAGATTCCGCACATCTCATGATGCAATATTTATTATTTCACATTGGTATTAGACGACTGAGGGAATGTTAAAAAACTATAAGATAAAATCTTGGAAAGTTGGCATTTACAACATCCGGAAAATTGATTCTATAAATAATAAAAACAATCTTTTTTTTATCATTTAAATAACATGAACGCTTTTAACTAATTCGCACAAATTATTGCTTATTTTTGTACTTAACAGAAATATATGATATGAAACCAATAAATAATCCTTTCAGCAGTCCTAAAGCAAATAAGTGTTTTGCATGTTCTTCCGAAAATGCTTTTGGATTACAGATGAAATTCTACCATGAGGATGATTTTGTAATTTGCAAATGGGAACCAAAAACTCATTTCGACGGGTGGAAAGGTATAGTACACGGAGGAATTCAAGCAACACTAATTGATGAAACCGGAGAATGGTATATATTCTCAAAACTTGGAAGATCTGCTGTAACCATAAATCTAGATATTCGATATAAAAATCCCGTTAAATCCGATAGTGGAGAAATTCTAATTAAAGCTCGGCTAATCGAGTATTCAAAAAAAATTGCAAATATAGAAATAATGATTTTTGACGCTAATGATAATCTTTGTACTAAAGCTACGGGCAAGTATTTCGTTTATTCAGAGAAAGAATCTATCGAAAAATTTGATTTCCCAGGAATCGATAAATTTTAAATTATGTTTTACATCAAACATATAAAGAATGAAGAGCATTACGATTTTTTGCTTAATCAAGCACTCCTTAAGGCTGAGAAATTTCTGTGGATAGGAACAGCTGATTTAAAAGACCTGCATTACAAGAAAGGTAAATCTGTACTTCCTGTCTTGCATTTACTGAATAGTCTTATCCAAAAAGGTGTGAACATAAGACTTTTGCATGCCAAAGAGCCCGGGAAAAAGTTTATGGAGGATTTCGACAAATACCCTAGCTTATGGAAGAACCTCGAAAGATCTCTTTGTACAAGAGTTCATTTTAAGATTATTGTTGTTGACGGCACATTAGTTTATTCAGGCTCAGCAAATCTAACAGGAGCAGCATTTGGAATGAGAAGCATCAATAGTAGAAATTTCGAAAGTGGAATTGTAAGTAACGATCCTGAGTTGGTTGAAAATATTATGAGTCAGTTCGATACTGTTTGGAGCGGTTTATATTGCGATAAGTGTAAATATAAAAATATCTGTCCCGATCCTATTTGCTGAGTTTGGAAATATGCTGCAAAAATTAAAGATGCTTTGCATATTAGACTTAAATATTTTATTGAATAACAAACAAAAATATCAGTAAAGAGTTTTTTATATAGTTTTATTTCAAAATTAAATTATTATGATAATACTTCTCTCACCTGCCAAAACACTGGATTTTAAAACTCCTGCAATTACATCATCACTAAGCGATCCATTATTTCAAAAAGAAAATAAAGTTCTCGTTGATGCCTTATCTCAATTATCAGAGCATGATTTACAAGATTTAATGGAAATTAGTTCCGATTTAGCAAGGCTTAATTTTGAAAGATATCAAGAAATAAAGAACTTCCCTTCTGAAGTTCCTGCAAAACAAGCAATATTAGTTTTTACAGGAGAAGCATACAGAGGTCTAAATGCCCTGGATTTCTCAGAAGAAGATTTATTTTTTTCACAAAATCACCTGAGAATATTATCGGGTTTTTACGGTGTTCTGAGACCTCTAGACCTTATTCAGCCTCATCGGCTCGAAATGGGGACAAGACTAAAAGTCGGAAAAAACGATAATCTGTATCAATTTTGGGCTGACAAAATTACAAACGCCATAAAACAAGACCTTAAGGCAGAAAAAACTATTGTAAATTTAGCTTCAGACGAGTATTTTAAATCTGTTAATACTAAATTGCTTGGAGCCGAGATTATAACACCTAAGTTTTTGGACAAAAAGAACGGCAAGAACAAAATGATTACTGTTTATGCAAAAAATACACGCGGGGCAATGACACGACATATCATCAAAAATCGGATTACAAAAGCCTCGGAAATAAAGAACTCTTTAGTTAATGGTTATAGTTTTAACAATGAAATGTCTGATGACTCGAATTGGGTGTTTACAAAAAATTGATGCTTGGCTGAAATAATAATAAAGAAATATTTTTTGAATTTATTCAGTTGTTTCTAATAATCACTTTTATCATTAGTTGTCCCGACTTTTCGAGAGTATTCGCATCCCACCCCCCTTTCTTATTTAATCGCAAATACTAACGCCAAAAGCTGGCACTTCCTAATAATAGAGTTTTATCTATATTATTATTTTTTAGCATAATAGTATAAGATGCAGAGCTGAGTAAGTCTGCTTTTAAGTATTTCGGCTTTTTTTTATAATTTTGCCGGCAAGTTATCATGAAATGAAATTAAAAGCAATCACATATAAATCCATCCTTTTAGTAGCATTACCAATTATTCTCGAAAGTCTGGCTCAGAATATATTAAATATTACCGATACAGCTTTCATGGGTCGAGTCGGAGAAATTAGTCTTGGCGCTGCAGCAATAGGTTCAGTTTTTTATTTTGCTTTTATCATGATTGCTTTCGGATTAGGAATCGGTTCACAAATAATCATTGCTCGAAGATTTGGAGAAAACAAACTTCATGTGGTTGGTAAAATCTTTGTTCATTCTCAATATTTACTTATAATTATTGCTTTAATTGTTTTTACTATACTCAAATTATTTCTACCAACAATTATCAACCATTTAGTAGATTCAGAGGCAATAGGTAATGAAGCATTAAAATATTTAAATATTAGGATATACGGCTTTTTTTTCGCGTTTCTTAATGTTTCATTTCGAGCTTTTTATGTTGGGATAGCCAAAACTAAAGTAATAACTTATACTACAATAGTGATGACTATTGTAAATATTATTCTGAACTATCTGCTAATTTTTGGCAATTATGGATTCCCTCAACTTGGGATTAAAGGAGCGGCAATAGCTTCTGTTATCGCAGAATGTTCAGCGCTTTTATTTTTCATAGGCTTCACGTTGTTTACTAAATGTCACCAAAATTACAAACTTTTTAATTATACAAAACTTAGCTTTAAATTAGTTCGCAGAATCCTAAAGATTTCATATCCACTTATGCTACAATATTTTGTATCCTTATCGTGTTGGTTTACTTTCTTTATATTTATAGAAAAAATGGGCAGTCTAGAACTTGCCGTTTCCAATATAATTCGAAGTGTTTATATTTTTATGTTATTACCAATATGGGGGTTTTCAGCTGCTGTTAATACATTTGTAAGTCAATATATAGGGAAAGGACAGGCTGATGCTATATGGATAATTGTAAAAAAATCAATTATTCTGTGCATACCCATGTGTATCATGCTAATTGCTCCAATGCTCATATTTCCTAATCAGGTTTTAAGTGTTTTTACAGATGATTTATTAATAATTAAATCCTCCCTCGACTCATATTATGTAGTATTAGGAGCAGGTCCGTTGTTAGGAATAGCTATCATTTTGTTTAGTGCTTTAACGGGTACAGGAAAAACAAATATTAGTCTAATCATAGAAATAATAGTACTGTCTTTTTACATGATTTTTGCTTGGCTTATTATAATAAAATTAAAAATGTCTTTAGAAATAGCATGGACTGTCGAGTATTTTTACGCAATAATAATGGGAATAGCGTCGTATTTATATTTAAAAAAAGGCGCTTGGCGAAAAAGTCATATTTAGTGCAATTCTCACTCAGACTTATCAAGCATATAATTAATGATTATCAAATAACTTTTCTTTTATAGTTAGAAATTTTGCTGATTAAACATATAGGCAGTTAAAATAAAATTACAGGCAATAATCCTACCGGCAAATTACCATCTACTGTTATTACAATAGCCGAATTATTTGTATATCTACCTGAATAAATATGCTTTCCGTCGAATGTAAATATTACATTACCAGAGGTTTGATAGGCTCCTTTATAAAGATGCTTACCATCAAAAGTAAAAAGTATGTCTCCTCGACTAGAATACCTGCCTTTATATATATGTCTGCCATCGAATGTAAAAATTATATCACTGCTGTTTGTAAAGCGACCTTTATAAACATGTTTTCTGTCGTAAGTATAGATAATCGCCGACGAATTTGCATATCTGCCAGTGTAAAGATGTTTACCATCCCAAGTATAAATAATATCTGTTGAATTTGTGTACCTCCCTTTGTAAATATATGTCTGTGCAGTTAGTGCTTTACTAGTACTGAATAAAACTATTATAAAAACACTCCATGCAAACCCCTTCATATCAATAAATTACAAATTGTCAAAAACAAAATTATAAAAAATAGCGGATTTTATAATTACAAAAAGAAATATTTTCTATTTTTGACCTGTTAATGGTTTTTTAAGAATAAAAACTTGAAACGAAGAGGGAATCAGGTGCAAATCCTGAACAGTACCCGCTGCTGTAAGCTCTTTAGATTGTTGTAAAAACTACGCCACTGTTCCAAAAGAGGAATGGGAAGGCTTTACAACAAAGAGTAAGTCAGAAGACCTGCCACTAACAGTCAATAATTGAAGGCTTTCGGGGAAAAAAGCTTGGGATTTTGTCTTATTATAATATTCCGAAAAACCGACAGACTTACAAAAATTGACACCCGTGTTTATTTAATAATTAATTAATTTAAAATGATTAAAATTATGAAAGAAGTTTTTTTTGTTGCCTTAGGCATTTTTATGGGTGTTTCAATGGTTGTAGCTCAAAACATCGTAGATTTTGAAGAGCTGGATCTTGAACCTGAATCTAATTGGAATGGTAATGATTTAAGTGGTAGTTTTACTTCTAAGTATTTAACATTTTATAATGCTTTTGATCCTGAATATTCTTACTGGGAGGGGTTTTCTTACACTAATGAGACTGACAATTCAACTTACAATTGGACAAATATGTTTTCATCTTCGGCAGGTGGAGGTGCACTTGGTTCAGAAAACTATGTTACAGCTTACGATGGAGGATTTTACTCAAGTACCGGAATTTTAATCAACAAAGATATTGCTCCGGAAACTATCCATGGGATGTATGTATGTCTGAATACTTATGCATCTCTATACATGGATGATTCGGACTTTTACCAAGAAGGACAACACTGGTTCAAACTCATGATTCGTGCTTATAACTCTATGCTAGACTATCAAATCGAAAAAGAAGTAATTTTGGCAGATTACCGATTCAATACTATTCCCGGATATAAGTTTGACGATTGGACATATATTTCGCTTGATTGGATTGAAGATGCTGACAGTCTGTCTTTCTGGTTTGAATCAAGCGATGTTGGCGAATGGGGAATAAATACTCCTACATATTTCTGTATGGATGAATTCAACGCTGAGATGCCATTAGATATCCCTGATTTAGAAGGAGAAATCTCTCCTAACATAGAAATTGCTTTTGGAGAAACTGCTGATTTATTTATTTTGGCAAAAGGAGGCGTACAGCCATATTCATATCTGTGGGATAACAACAATAGCCTAGATTATGATTACATCCAAAATCCAATTGCAAGCCCCGATGTAACAACAAATTATACCGTAACGGTTACAGATGCGGCAGGTAATGAGACTATTAAAACCGTTACCGTGCAAATAAACCCGACAAATATAGCTGAAACGAAGACTGTGAAATCTAATATTTTTCAAGATGAAGCAGAAATTATCAACATAAGTTGTCCTGTTTTAATAAACAAAATTTCTATTTACGACATCAATGGCAGAATACTAAAAACATCATATCCAAATTCTGATAATTATTCTATTGCATCAAGTACGTTTTCTGATGCTTTGTATATAATAAATATTCAGCATGAGAAAGGCACTGATAATCAAAAAATTTTAATTAGAAACAGATAATTTAGAAATGAAGCATCCAATAATTATGTTAATTCTAAGCATTTTCTATTTATCCGTAAATGCTCAGGATTTTCCGTCCGGCACAAATGCCATACATAAAGATTCCGCAATCATAAGTGCATGGGCTGTGAGTGTTGAGGTTTATAGAGGATATATAAAAATTTCAGATACTAGCTTTACATATACCGAGGGTGAGATTAGCTCGAACCGAGCATGGTCAGGCAGTGAACAAAATGCAATTGGACCTGCTAATGGTCAGTTTGTGAGCTTGGGTGACGGTGGTTATGCAATTTTGCAATTTGATAAACCAATAAGCAACGGACCCGGACATGATTTTGTCGTTTTTGAAAATGCTATGTTCAGCCCTCCAAATCAAACACTTACATCTTTTGTAGAACTTGCATTTGTGGAGGTAAGCTCTGATGGAGTGAATTATGAAAGATTTCCATCGGTTTCTGAAATGCAATTTCAAACTCAAATTTCTTCATTCCAGTCTGTCGAATGGACTAAATATCACAATTTTGCAGGAATATATCCGGTTTTTTATGGTGTGCCTTTCGATTTGGATGATATACCTGGAGAGATTGTCGACAAAAATAATATTACTCATGTAAAAATAATCGATGCCATCGGTTGCATAAATCATGAATTTGCAACACACGATTCTGAGGGAAACATTGTAAATTGTGCTTGGCCCACACCATTTCATACAGGAGGGTTTGATCTGGATGCTGTTGGAGTTATTAATTCTGTAAATAACATTAAAGACGTTGCAAATACAAGAGTTCACATATATCCAAACCCTGCAGTAGATTTTGTGAATATTGACTGTCTAATGGATTACAAAGTACATATTTATAATTCTATTGGTCAAGCGATGAAGTTTAACATTAAGCAAAACAGAATTGATTTAAGTGGATTTAAATCCGGCATATATTATCTTAATATTATGTGCAATGATAAAATATTTACTGAAAAACTAATAATTCTTGAAAACTAAGATTCTTAAAATATTGTTGATTTTAGTTTTTCCAAGCTCAGGATTTGGACAATACTTTGATTTTCCCGACACTGTAAATATTATTGGAGAAGTTTTTATTCATGCAAAACGAGATCTAAATGAAACAGGAGTAAAAATTCAAAGGATAGATAGTTTGATAATTCAGAATCGAATGAACTCAGATTTATCTTCTCTGCTTTCTGAGAATACTGCTGTTTTCATAAAATCAAATGGCAGAGGTTCTATGGCAAGCGCTTCATTAAGAGGAACAAATTCATCTCATACTCAAGTTTTATGGAATAATATACCGCTGAATTCACCTTTACTCGGCATGGTTGATATGTCGGTAATTCCAGTTTCAGTTGCAGATGATGTATTGCTGTATTATGGTCCTGCAGCAATATCAAAAAATAGTGGGGCTCTCGGAGGACTCATTGAATTAAACACAAAGCCAGACTGGAATAATAAACTGGGAGTAAAACTCGTCAGCTCAACCGGCAGTTATTCTAGTTGGGATAATTCAGCAGAAATAAAAACCGGTAACAATAAGATTCAGTCTGTGAGCAAATTTTACAATTCTATCTCTGAAAATGATTTTACTTATGTAAATAATGATATAATTAACGGTGGAATTCAAACCAGAAAAAATGCAGACTATAACCAAACCGGTTTTCTACAGGAACTTCATTATCGACCCGGACAAAAATCAAACTTCTCATTAAAAGCATGGTACCGTAAACTGGACAGAGGAATACCAGGATTAAGCACTAATGAATCAGGTGAAAATAATAATATATCACGTGAAAATGAAGAAAACTTAATATTGGCAGCAAATTCTACTTTTCACATACAAAAGTCGAGAATAGAAATAAACTCAGGCATCAATTTACGCGATATGAACTATAATCATAAAAATTATATCAGCGGAAGAGGTTTTTTAGAGGTAATTGATTCTGATAATACCAGTAAGTCATTTATTAATTCATTAAATTATAAATATAGTCTAGGTTCTAAGCTTGAGATTTTTATAAAAACTCATTACAATTACCATCAGGTTACAAATATTGAAAATATTAGAAACGAAGCATATGATACTAGTCGTTTTGAGACAGGAATTATTGCAGGGGTATTCTTCGACACTTCAAAAAAAATACGTTTAGGGGCAATTGCCCGACAAGATTATATCGATAACAGATTTTCATATCCTGTTCCTTCATTGCTTGTTGATTATGAAATAAACTCCCATTTTCTACTGAAATCAGTTTTAGCTTACAATTCTCGCCATCCATCAATGAATGATTTGTACTTTAGCCCTGGAGGAAATCCAAATTTAAAAAATGAACACGGTTGGCAGTATGAAATAGGAATAAATAAATCTATATACAAAAAACAAACATCCGCAGACTTTGGCTTAACGGTCTTTTACAACGAAATAAATGACTGGATACTATGGAGACCAACAAATATGGGTTACTGGCAAGCTCAAAATCTTGAACTCGTAGTCAGTAAGGGAGTCGAATCCTCGGCTTCCTTGAAAACAAAAATTTCAAAAATTGATTTCAGTTCTATAATTAATTATTCATATACAAGCAGTATAAATAAATCACAAGCGCTTAACGAAAATGATAATTCTGTAAACAAACAGTTGCCTTATATTCCGTTGCATTCAGCTAATATCTTTGTAAATTCAATGTACAAAAATTTCTATCTAAACTATCAGTGGAATTATTACAGCGAAAGATATACAGGCTCTGCTGCTGAACCAGGAATTTTGGTTAGTATTTATCCTTATTTCATGAGCGATGTGAGTGCAGGAAAAAGATTTTACTATAATTCCTTTACGATAAACCTAAAAGTTTCAGTTTACAATCTGTTCGATGAGTCATATCGTTCTGTATTGTGGCAGGCAATGCCCGGCAGAAATTATAGAATAAATCTGGCAGTTGAATTTTAAAAAAATATGATAAGTCCGACTCGAAATATTTGGCATTTCTACGAGATAGTAATCATCCTTATCACTATTTCATTAAGTTCATGTATGAAAGATGACATGAGACCTATTACACAGTTTAATGCAGGAAGTGATGGTGTCTTTATAGTGTGTGAAGGAAATTTTATGTACAGTAATTCTTCTCTCTCATATTACAATAAATCCACCATGAAAGTTGAAAATAATGTATTTCTCAAAGCAAACGGAATTCCATTGGGTGACGTAGCTCAGAGTTTGACAATCTTTGGTACATCGGCTTATGTTGTAATCAATAATAGTGGAAGAATATATGAAATAGATCTAAATACATTTGAGTATAAATCAAAAATTACCGGTTTGATTTCACCACGTCAAATTATTTTTCAAAATATCAATAAAGCATTTATATCCGATTTATATTCTAATAGCATTTATGTTGTAAATCCAATGCTAATGACTATTATCGACACAATTCATCTGAAAGGAAGCTCAAATTATAATGAAACTTACAGTTCCGAACAAATGGTTTTCTACAATGATTATTTGTATGTAAACTCTTGGTCTTATGATGATAAGATTCTGAAAATAAACACTAAAAATTTACAGATTATCGATACTATTACAGTATTTAAGCAACCGCGAAAAATAGTTCTGGACAGAAATAACAAACTCTGGGTTCTATGTGATGGAGGTTTTGACAACTCGTCATTTTATGGGGAAGCAGGAATTATCAAAATCGACGCAGAAACATTTAAAATTGAAAAGAGTTTTTCACTTGGCATCAACAGCAATCCTGCTGATATGGTAATCAATTCAGCCGGGGATAGCATATATTTCATTAACCGCGATGTTTTTGCATTTCACATCAACACAAATAATTTGCCCACAGAAACTTATATATTTTCAGGAGGAAAAAACTTTCATTCTCTAGGCATAGATCCCTACAACTCAGACCTTTATGTTTCTGACGCTATAGATTACATGCAATCAGGAGTTGTTTACAGATACAACTCAACAGGAAACTGTCTCGACACTATAAGAACCGGAATTATTCCCTCATCCATAGTTTTTAAGTGATAAATATTTATCTACTTATAAAATAAATTTGAATAACAACAATATTCAATTAAAAGTATCGTTTTGGATGCATTAAATATAAATACTTATAAGTCATGAAAAAATTATTTATTATAACACTGCTAAGTCTGTTTACTATTTGTTCTAATTTGGTTTTTGCACAGACAGGGAATCTAATAATATCTCCACATATTGGTGCAGGAATTAGCAAAACTCAGAGTTTTCTATCTCCAGGCATAACATATTCAGGTGGAATTACAGCCGAATTTAAACTGAACGACATGTTTTCCATAATAGGCGGCATATTTTATGACCACAAAGAAGCAAGAGACAAAATTAATGCTGTCGACAGCCTTGGAGTAACAATTATTAATGCCCGAATTAACCATAATTACGAGTTTCTTACAGTACCGATTCTTTTAAAAGCGAATTTTGGCAACTCAGATAAAATAAAGTACTTTATCAATGCAGGTCCTTACACATCATTTCTTCTACAGCAAAGTCTTGTAAGTTACAATCTTGAAGACAATTCTGTTTCAACCAGCATTAATACAGATTTGCATAATAAAATTGAAGCAGGAATTACTATTGGCACTGGAGTAGCAATAAATATGTGTGAAAGAATGAATCTTCTACTCGAACTTCGCAGTAATATAGGTCTTACAAATTTAAGCAAAACAGAAGGAGCTACAACAAAAACGCAGTCAGCTTTACTTCTTTTGGGATTTGGTTATAGTTTTTGAAAACTATTTTTTAAAACATATATATTTTAAAAAACTATAATAATATCTATCAACAAACTGTTAATCAGCACAATTAAGATATAATTTCTTCTGCTATCGGACTTCAGTTCTCAGTTGCAAATCTTAAAATATTCTTAATTATGACTTAAATCCTATTTCATTTTACTATATTTAACAAACTTTGAAATTCAAATTAATGTCTATAGATATGAATGATAAATTAAAGGAATTGACTAATAAAATCTACGCTGAAGGGATTGAGAAAGCTGAAATCAAAGCAGAGGAAATAATTTCCAAGGCAGAGAATGAAGCCTCTGCAATTTTGGAGAAAGCCCGCAAAGACGCGAAAGAAATAGCTGAAAAATCACAAAAAGAAGCTGAAGATTTAAAAAGAAATACTGAATCTGAAATAAAGCTATCTGCAAGGCAAGCGATTAATGCTCTCAAACAAGATATTACAAGTTTGATTATAACTACTATTAGCGAAGAAGAAGTTAAAAATGCCTTGAACGATAAAGATTTTGTGAAAGGAATTATCAGTAAAATCCTTACAAGCAGAACTCAAAATGATAGTTCAGGGATTGACTTGACATTATCATTACCTGATAAAGACAGAGAAGACCTAGATAAATATTTTACTGCCAAGCACAAAGAATTACTTGATAAAGGTCTTAGTCTTAATTTTAGTGATAAAATCAATGCAGGTTTCGAGATTGGGCCAAAAGACAAATCTTACAAAATTAGTTTCACAGATGAAAATTTCGAGTCATTTTTCAAATCATATCTCAGACCAAGAAGCATAAAATTACTTTACGGGGAGAAAGATTAAATACAAGTTACGGATATATTTCTGTAAAGATTAGAATTAAAAGTTTCAAAAAAAGATGTTCAAAAATAATTATTATTATATAGTTGCCGGACTTGCTGACATAACAATTGATCAGTTAAAAATGCCGTTGAAAACATCAGAATTCATTCAAATATTAAATCAACACCTGGATCCTGAAGAATTAAAACTAGTCCGTTGTTTATTTTTGAAATACGACAATCAAAATATTCTTAACATACTTGAAAATAATGATAAACCTTTTTTGGAAGGTGGCAATTATTCGAAAGTGCAGATTGAGGCTGAAATAAAAGAACCAGGATTTAGTGAAGAATATCTTAACCGTTTTATTTTAGCTTTTAAAGAAGATAAAGCGTTAAATGAAAGTTTGTTATGGGAAGATCAACTCTCCGAATTATTTTATGAATCTATTTCTAATATCAACAATGAATTTCTGAGAAGTTACTTCGAGTTTGATTTAAACATTAATAATGCAATAGTTGCGTTGAATATCCGCAAGCATAATCTTAAAGATAAAAAACGGATAATTGGCAACAACAGTATTGCTATAGCATTAAAAAGTTCAGGATTAAAGGATTATGGTATCAGCGGAGAATTTCCTTTGATAGAACAAATAATCTCTGCATCTGAAAATCAACATGTACTAAGCAGAGAGAAACAGATTGACAGGATTATCTGGGAATATCTTGATGAACTAAACACATTTAATTATTTCACAATTGAAGTAATATTAGCTTATGTAATCAAACTGCAAATGATTGAGAGATGGGCAAATCTTGACGATGATAAAGGCAAAGAAATTTTTGCAGAACTTATAAGCGAATTGAATAAATCATTTGAATTTTCTAAAGAATTTAAGATAAATGAAAGAAGAAGTAAAACTAACTAGAGGTAAAATTCAAGGAATAATCTCCAATCTGGTGATTGTTGAAGTTGATGGTCCTATTGCACAGAATGAGATTTGTTATATTGATCATTCTGGTACTAAACTAATGGCTGAGGTTATCAAAGTGATGGGCGATAAGGCATACATTCAGGTTTTTGAGACAACTCGCGGATTAAAACCCGGGACAGACGTTGAGTTTACAAAAGCGATGCTTGAAGTGACACTTGGTCCTGGCATACTTTCAAAAAACTATGACGGATTGCAGCATGACCTTGACAAAATGCAAGGAGTTTTTCTTAAGGCTGGGGATTATACTGCAGCGCTTGATTACGACATATTATGGTCTTTCAAACCAATTGCAAATGTAGGCGATTCTGTTATAGCAGGCGACTGGCTTGGCGAAGTAGAAGAGAATTTTCAATCGCACAAGATTATGGTTCCTTTTAAATTTGACGACAAATACACTGTTAAGAGTATAATCGAAGCAGGAGAATATACTGTTAATGAAACTATAGCAATTCTTACAGACTCTAGAGGCACTGATCATAAAGTTACTATGGTTCAGAAATGGCCAGTAAAGTTTCCTGTAAGGATATATAAAGAAAAACCTCGTCCATTCAAACTTCTGGAAACGGGAGTTAGAGCAATTGACACTTTAAATCCTATTGTTGAAGGAGGTACAGGTTTCGTTCCCGGACCTTTCGGGAGTGGCAAAACAGTTCTGCAGCATGCAATTTCAAAACAAGCAGAAGCAGACATTGTTATTGTTGCCGCCTGTGGCGAAAGAGCTAATGAAGTTGTAGAAATATTTGCTGAATTTCCAGAAATAGAAGACCCTAGAACAGGAAGAAAACTGATGGAACGTACCATAATCATTGCTAATACTTCGAATATGCCAGTAGCAGCAAGAGAAGCGTCAGTTTATACTGCAATGACACTTGCCGAATATTACCGTACAATGGGACTTCGCGTTTTGCTTTTGGCAGATTCTACTTCACGCTGGGCACAAGCTCTTCGTGAAATGTCCAACAGAATGGAAGAACTCCCCGGACCCGACGCTTTTCCAATGGACCTTAGTGCAATTATTTCGAATTTTTACTCAAGAGCAGGATTTGTATATCTCAACAATGGTAAAAGCGGATCAATTACTTTTCTCGGAACAGTTTCCCCAGCAGGAGGCAACCTGAAAGAGCCTGTAACAGAATCTACCAAAAAAGCTGCAAGATGCTTTTACGCATTGTCACAACAACGTGCCGACAGTAAAAGATACCCCGCTATCGATCCAATTGACTCATATTCAAAATATTTGGAATATCCAGAATTATTGGAATATTTCAAAGAAAAGATATCCGACAAGTGGATTGATAAAGTAATGTTAGTAAAGAATGCTTTGATTCGTGGCAAAGAAGCTATGGAACAAATAAATATTCTTGGCGACGATGGAGTTCCTATAAATTATCATATTGATTTTTGGAAATCAGAGTTATTCGATTTTGTAATTTTGCAGCAGGATGCATTTGACAGTATTGACAGAAACTGCCCTATGCTCCGTCAGCGATATATGCTTGATAAAGTGTTGATAGTCTATAATACAGATTTCGAATTTGAAGGTTTTGAAGAAATAAACCCATATTTCAAACGAGTTATTAATGTGTTTAAACAGATGAACTACTCAGAGTTTGAGTCAGAAAACTTTAAAACCTACGAGGCAGAATTAGAAAAAATTGTTGAAGAAAAGAAAACTAAGTAATATGGAAAATACCGGATTTCAGAAAATATATACGAAGATAACTCAAATCACCAAAGCAACCTGCACACTTGATGCTGAAGGCGTCGGATACGAGGAAATGGCTCTTATTCATGGGAGACTAGCTCAGGTAGTAAAAATAATGGGCAAAAGTGTTACTCTTCAGGTTTTTGGAGGAACAGAAGGAATCCCTTCTGATGCCGAAGTTAGTTTTTTTGGTAGACCACCAGTTATTAAACTAAGCGAAGACCTCGCAGGACGTTTCTTTAATTCTTTCGGGAAGCCAATCGACGGTGGTCCCGAAATCGAAGGAATCGAACGTGAAATTGGAGGTCCTTCGGTTAATCCTGTAAGAAGAAAACAGCCTTCAGAATTAATTGCAACAGGTATTGCTGGCATAGACCTTAATAATACACTAGTTACTGGACAGAAAATTCCTTTCTTCGCCGATCCAGATCAGCCATACAATCAGGTAATGGCAAATGTTGCTTTAAGAGCGAAAGCAGATAAGATAATTCTTGGTGGAATGGGGCTTACGAATGATGATTATCTGTACTTTAAAAATGTTTTTGATAATGCCGGAGCACTCGATAGAATTATTAGTTTTGTAAATACTACTGAAGATCCTCCTGTTGAAAGGCTTCTTGTACCCGACATGGCATTAACAGCGGCAGAATATTTTGCCGTCGAGAAAAATGAAAGCGTATTGGTACTTCTTACAGACATGACTCTTTATGCAGATGCCTTGAGTATAGTCTCGAATAGAATGGATCAAATTCCTTCGAAAGACTCAATGCCAGGTTCTCTTTACAGCGACCTTGCAAAGCTTTATGAAAAAGCGGTTCAATTCCCAGATGGAGGATCAATTACGATTATCGCGGTCACAACACTGTCGGGGGGTGATATAACGCACGCAATACCAGATAATACAGGATATATTACTGAAGGACAATTATTCTTACGAAGAGATACCGACATCGGAAAAGTAATTGTTGACCCGTTCAGAAGTTTATCAAGATTAAAGCAACTTGTAATCGGCAAAAAAACACGCGAAGACCATCCTCAGGTTATGAATACAGCAATCAGATTGTTTGCTGATGCTGCCAATGCAAAAACAAAACTTGAAAACGGATTCGATTTATCAGATTACGACGAAAGAACTCTAAATTTCGCAAAAGAATACTCAAACGATTTACTGGCAATAGACGTAAATATTGATATTAACAAAATGCTTGATACGGCATGGTATCTTTTTGCAAAAAACTTCAATAAAGCAGAAGTCGGAATAAGGCAGGAATTTGTTGATAAATACTGGAAAGATGCAAATTAATTCTAATTGCTTAGGCAAATAATTGTAAAAAAAGAAATGGCAATAAAGTTTCAATATAATAAGACCTCTTTGAACGAGATGAACAAGCAGCTCAAAATGAGAACGCGAGCTTTGCCTGTGATAAAGAATAAAGAAGCTGCATTAAGAGTAGAAGTCAAAAAAGCAAAAGACGAAGCAAACAGAATAGACAGAGAATTTAAAGAAAAAAAACAGGAATATCAAAAGATTGTAAAATTATGGAATGAGTTCGACCATGAATTACTTAGAATCGAATCCGTTGAACAGTCTGTTAAAAAGATTGCAGGTGTACGTACTCCTGTTCTCGAAAAAATAAACTTCGTTATAAAAGACTTTTCTCTGTTTAACAAACCTGACTGGTACTACGATGGAATACTTATTTTAAAGGAAGTCGCAAATTTATCAATCGAAAGAGATTTCTTTTACAGAAAAATGGAACTACTTGATTATACCAGAAAGAAAACAACACAAAAGGTTAACCTTTATGAAAAAGTTCAAATTCCCGGTTACGAGGAAGCTATAAGAAAAATAAAAAGATATCTTGAGGATGAAGAAAATCTGGATAAATCTTCACAGAAAATAGTAAAAAAACGCCAGATGGAAACGGAGGAGGTAATATGATAGCACCAATGTCAAAATATTCTTTTCTTGTTTATCATGCAGATTACGATAAATTTATAAAAGAACTCCGAGAACTGGGGATTGTACATATTATTGAGAACAATAATCAGATTTCTGAAAATTTAGCTGATCAATACCAATATATACTCAAAGTTAGTCATGCTATTCGTTTTCTTGAAAATAGAGAAGTTGAAAAAACTGAAGTGATTGACTCCAATGGAGGTGAAAAAGTTTTCAATGAAATTAACAATCTCAACAAACGAATTGATTTAATAAATCAAAAATTAAATATACTTAACAAAGAGATTGCAGAACTTAAACCATGGGGAGATTTCTCTGTAGAAAGAATTCAAAATCTCGAAAATAAAGGAATATCAATAAAATTATATGTTTGCCAAAATCGAAATTTTAAACCGGATTGGGAATCAAAATATAATATTCACCATATTAACAAAACAGGAGGTTTGAGTTACTTCGCTCTAATTCTGCTAAATGAAGAGGAAGTTGAAATAAATGCAGAGAATTTTAAACTACCTACAACAGATTTAAACGAACTACAAAAAGAAAAAGAAAATTTAATAAAAGAACTTGAAAATATTCAAAATGCATTTGATGAGTTTGCAAAAGTAAAAACTGAAGCTTTAAAAAATTACAGAATCGATCTTATTGAGAAACTCGAACTTGAAAAAGCCGATTACAATACTAAAAATGAATTGAATAACAGTCTTAAAATTCTTGAAGTATGGGTTCCTGATGAAAAAGAAAATCTGATTATTGATTTTATGAATAATAATCAGCTTGTCGCCATTAAATCTGCACCCAGCGAAGATGACAAAGTTCCCGTATTGCTTAAAAATAAAAACTTTTACAAAGACTTTGAAGTCATTGGTGAAATGTATTCTTTACCTAAATATGGTGAACTCGACCTTACTCCTTTCTTTGCTCCATTTTATGCATTATTTTTCGGATTTTGCCTTGGAGACGTAGGATATGGAATGCTTATGCTCACAGCAGCATTCGTTTTGCGTCCTCGAGTAAAGAAAGAACTTAAGGCAGTTACAAAACTTATTGCCTACCTTGGATCTGCAACAATTCTTTTTGGCTTAATAGGTGGAACATTTTTTGGCATTCCATTGTATGAAACTAACTTGCCTATTTACAGTTCACTTCAGCAATATTTTGATGCTGAAAACACAGATATTAATAATATTTTGTTTTATCTGTCATTATTGATTGGTGGGATTCAAATAATATTCGGCTTGATTATTAAAGCAGTTAACGAAACAAGGCAATTAGGATGGAAACTTGCTATAGGGACTATCGGATGGATAGTACTTATAGTTGGATTGATAACAGTGTATCTTTTAGGAGAATATACTAATATATCTGAAAGTTTTTTATCCGGACTTAACAATACAATACTAATATTCAGCGGATTACTAATATTAGTACTTAATAATCTAAAAAGAAAAATACACTTAAACATCGGAATAGGATTATGGAATTCATACAATATGATAACAGGAATTCTTGGAGATTTACTATCCTATATCAGACTCTTTGCACTTGGAATTTCGAGTGCAATTCTGGGCTTTGTATTTAACAGTTTGGCAGTATCGATGAGCGGAGATATTCCTGTATTAAGTATTATCATTATGATTGTAATCCTTATCATTGGACATGCCATAAATATTTTCATGTCAGGGCTAGGTGCATTTGTTCATCCAATGCGTCTTACGTTTGTCGAGTTTTACAAAAATGCCGGCTTTACTGGAGGAGGGAAAAAATATCATCCTTTTAAACGAATAAAATATTAATAATAGTGATAACAAAATAAATGAATAATTAAATAATAAATTTTATGGAACCGATTATTTTAGCTTACATTGGAATTGGATTGATGGTTGGACTTGCCGGTATTGGCAGTGCTTATGGAGTATCAATGGGTGGAAATGCCTCAATTGGATCATTAAAAAAGAATCCTGATGCTTTTGGAAATTACCTTGTTCTTAGTGCCTTACCTGGGACTCAAGGTCTATATGGATTTATGGGATATTTTATCCTACAGGATGTACTTACTGCAAGTATAACATGGACTCAATCAGGTGCTGTATTCGGAATGGGACTAGCTCTTGGATTTGTTGGATTGCTTTCAGGAATCAGACAAGGTCAAGTTTGTGCTAACGGAATTGCCGCAATAGGCTCAGGGCATAATGTGTTCGGAAATACTCTTATTCTTGCTGTATTCCCCGAATTGTACGCAATTATAGCATTTGCTGCAACATTCCTTGTAAGCACTGCAATATTATAAAAACTCTATATTTAACCCGTAGGAGAAAAACTTACGGGTTAAATTTTATGTTTAGTATTAACTGATTTTTGAATTAAGGAATAATAACTACTTAAATCTATTAAGCATTTTTTCCAGTTCAAACATTTCATCCCGATATTTGGCTGCCAGTACAAAATCTAATCTTGAAGCAGCAATTTCCATCAATTTCTTAGTATGCTTGAGGCTTTTTTCAAGTTGAGATGCATCCATATATTTCAAAACAGGATCTGCAGCTAGACTTATCTCCTCATCGAAAGCATAGATTTTAGGTTTACTATCTTCTTTCTTTCCAAGAATGTCTCTTTGTGCTTTAAAAATTTGTGTTGGAGTAATATTATTAATTTCGTTATATTGTAATTGTTTTGCTCTACGCCTATTAGTTTCATCAATAGTTCTTTGCATCGATCCGGTAATTTTCTCGGCATACATAATTACCTGACCATTAAGATGTCTGGCAGCTCTGCCAGATGTTTGAGTTAGCGACCTTTCAGATCGTAAAAAACCTTCTTTGTCAGCATCCAGAATTGCAACCAATGAAACTTCTGGCAAATCGAGTCCTTCCCTCAAAAGGTTAACACCAACAATTACATCAAACTCTCCACTTCGAAGACCTGCTAAAATTTTAACTCTTTCAAGTGTATCAACATCAGAGTGAATGTACCTCGTTTTAACTTCATGCTTTGAAAGAAATTTAGTAAGCTCCTCAGCCATGCGTTTAGTTAAGGTTGTTACAAGAATTTTTTCATTCTTCTTAACCCTTATGTCAATTTCATTCATTAAATCATCAATTTGATTGGCAGTAGGTCTAACGAATATCTCGGGGTCAAGTAATCCTGTAGGACGTATTAACTGTTCAACAATTACTCCTTCCGATTTTTCAAGTTCAAAATCTGCAGGAGTTGCACTCACATAAATGACTTGATTTATAAGGTTCTCGAACTCATCAAATTTTAGAGGTCGGTTATCCAACGCAGCAGGCAACCTGAAGCCAAAGTTAACAAGGTTTTCCTTTCTAGATCTGTCGCCACCATACATTCCCCGAATTTGGGGTAAAGTAACATGACTTTCATCAATCACCATCAAGTAATCATCCGGAAAATAGTCGAGCAAACAAAATGGTCTGCTACCTTGTTTACGACCGTCAAAATATCTTGAATAGTTCTCAATTCCACTGCAATATCCCAACTCTTTAATCATCTCAAGATCAAAGTTTACTCTTTCATATAATCGTTTGGCTTCCAGATTTTTGCCAATACTTTTCATATATTCGACTTGAGCGGTTAAATCATCTTGTATATGTATAATTGCCTCTTTAATCCTGCTTTTTGTTGTAACAAATATATTCGCAGGATAAATTAGAGCAGAATCCATTTCATTGATTAAATTTCCGTTATAGGGGTCAAAACTTGATATTTCTTCAACCTCTTCATCCCAAAAAACAATTTTTATAGCTATATCATGATATGGAAGGAAAACATCTACGGTATCTCCATTCACTCGAAAACTGCCCCTCTTAAAATCTATCTCAGAACGAAAATACAAACTGTCAACCAATTGCCGAAGAAATCTATCCCTGCCCAAATTATCTCCTTGCTTAACACTAATAGTATTAGAATGAAAATCATCAGGATTTCCAATTCCGTATATACAGGATACTGAACTTACTACAATAATATCTCTCCTACCCGATACCAGTGAACTCGTCGTACTCAGTCGAAGCTTCTCAATTTCATCATTTATCGACAAATCCTTCTCAATATATGTGTCTGTTACAGGGAGATAAGCCTCTGGCTGATAGTAATCATAATACGAAACAAAATACTCTACTGCATTTTCTGGAAAAAATTCTTTAAACTCTCCATATAATTGTGCAGCCAAAGTCTTATTATGACTAAGTACAAGTACTGGTCTGTCGATATTATTTACTAAATTCGCAATAGTAAAAGTTTTGCCGCTACCTGTCACACCAAGCAAAGTCTGATATTTAAGACCTTCGTTTATTCCACTAGTCAATTGAGAAATTGCTTCAGGCTGATCTCCTGTCGGTATATATTCAGAAACTAACTTAAAAGACATTTACATTAATCAAATAAAATTCCATATTTATTATCGAGCTGATAATTTTACTATTTTTACAAAAACAAAAATAATGAAATACATTAAGATATCTGCACTTATTTTTTTTATCCTTTCACTTTTCTACAAGCATCTGAGTGCCCAGAATTTTGAAATAAAAGACAATAAGTATATAATTTTAACAGAAGAAGGGATTGAGTATTATAAAAAAAATCTTCCTTCAGTTGTTGACTTTTTTGAATCTGCTCATTTCCCTCCAGTTTATCATCAGACACATTGGGTTTGTAACCAGGTTGCAACATCTTACTATATGTTCTCCTATGAGTACAATCTAAAAGAGAACTTAAGCGCTCAGAACACTCAAAATAGATTTTCTGTTTATTTTCCATGGAATTTTGGGAATGGCGGACATGGTTGGTATGGAGATAATTACATAATAACCATGGAGATGATGAAAGATCAAGGAGTTCCTCGATTTGCAGATACTCCTGCAGATTTGAGCCGCGACAGTTCCATTTGGGTATCCGGTTATGATTACTATTACCAACTAATGCACAATAAAATTCATGATTATTTTATGATTGATGTCTCTAGTGTTGAGGGCTTAATGACGTTAAAGGCATGGGTACATGATCATATAGGAACTGAATATACAGGTGGTACAGGAACCTTTTT
>OBJA01000847.1_pt1 | contig 24351 bp, 31 predicted proteins | sample 1519751 | NCBI WGS metagenome assembly OBJA01 (sample SAMEA3881238, study PRJEB22517) | soil metagenome | biome: lake sediment; feature: soda lake sediment; material: sediment, water from around vicinity | place: India | collected 2013-12-23 | depth 3 m
CTTGGAAAGCTCGTAGGCTGTAAAAGGCGCAAGGGTTCAAATCCCTTTTCCTCCGCCATATAAGAAGCATAGGTTTGATACAATTTGTATCAGGCCTTTTTCTCACTTTAACGAGTAGATTTCGATGTTAAATGCTGTAGAAAATGTATATGTTCTCGTCAGCAAAGCTAAAGATATTGTTTTTGATGATAGTGTACAATAGACAATCAAAGAAATTATTATGATTGTAGAAGAAAAGAATCAGTTAGCAAAAACTAAAGGTAAGACATACCTTGCTGGTGATGATAAAAAGTTAGCTGTTATCTCACGTTTAAGTGAATGGGTTAGTAACATTACAGGTTCCACAGAAAAGGTAGTCAAGTTTGTTGAGACGATTCAATCAAAGATTGAAGCAATCATAAATGACTATGTTTCCTTTAGCAACAAGATGCAAGGTAAAGAGACTTTATCTGAAGCAGAAAAGATTATTTCTGAAAAACTGAACAATAAATCTTAGTGTGCTTGCTATAACATCTAGATTTAGATAATATTTGACAAATCCAAATCAAGTGGACTTATATCAGATTCCAGTTAAATTAAGCGATCAAATTATGGAGAGCGTTCTCGAGTATTTAAGTGAGAGGTCCAAAATCGGAGTCAAAGTATCATTTCATATTGATAACAACATACTCAAGATTCTTGGAGAGAAAGTAGTATTCATAAAAGCTAAAACATAATTAAGTAGATTAAATCACTAAGCGCACAGGTAAAACGGTGCGGCTTTTTTTGCTTAACTGTGTTTTATTTATAGTAAAATAGTGTTACAATGATTTCGATAAATGAGAAGTAGGTGGGTAAAATGAGTTGGATCAATAAATTGAGAACAATATTCAGGAAAAGTAGTATTCAGATTAGAAATGAAGATGTTACTGCACTAAAATCTGGGTTTCTCAAAATGCATGATGTTTATGAAAAAAATCGTGGAGATTTGGCTATGGCACAGAAGTGTACTTATTATATGTTAAAAATTAGTGAAAATAGTAAACCATCAGAGATCATTTTCTTTTGCCATGAATTAGCTACAATGTATGCAAGTGAACTAAAGAATTATGATAAAGCAATTCTATTCTATAAAATGGGTTTAGATTATGTGAAGTTAACTAGATACGCTGATCAAAAAAGTGATTTAGTGTGTTTTACTTCTTTATTGGGTAAATCTTATTTCTTTAAGAATGATTATAAGAATGCCCTTGAATATTACTTGAATGCAAAAGCATTAATTGAGAAGACTGGGGAAGGTAAAGAAGATCTGGATACTATACTTAGTAGTATTGAATCTATTCAGGAGAAAATAGACAACTGAAAATTAGAAACTTTTAATTACTAATATTAATTATTACTAGGATCCTACGCGGGATCCTATTTTGTTTTGTTTTTGTCATATTTACCAGCAAATAGTGATATTGATCTATATATGGAATCTGAGCTATACGGATTAAAGTATTTTGAATTTGTGGAACAACTAAGAGAAAATTTAAAGAAAAAAATGGAAGTTCTGAGCAATAAAACAATTCAAGAACAATCAAAGATAGAAGAAGAAATTAAAAAGACAGGCGTATTGATTTATGAAAGATAAGATATATATTGATCGCATCACTAAGTATGCAAAAAAATAGGTAGATATAAGGAAGAAGTCGATACATTTACAGACTTTGAGAACAACGACGAGAAAGTTGATGCAGTTATATAAAATCTAGAACAAATCGGTGAAACAGCAAAGAAACTTTTAGATGAAACAAAACATAATTATCCTTCTATTCATTGGCCAAGCATTATTGGCTTAAGAAATATGATATCACATGCATACGAAGGTATTAGACTAAACATCATTTATGACATAGCTACAGTAAATATACAAGAGTTGTCAGCTAAACTAGCTAAATAATATGAACTTTTAGCATCATTTATAGTAAAGTTAGTCTAGAAGCTATCAAAAACAGTGATAAAGTCAATAATGACAAGACATATAAAAACATTGGTTTGATACAATTGTGTCAAATCTTTTTATCATGTAGAATGAGGGATTCTTGAGGTTTAAATCCGGTTAAGTTCACCATATGTGTTTAACACCTGTTTAACGGGTGTTTTCTTTTTGTTAATAATTAAAAATGCATTTTGACTCTAAAAGATTTCTTACAAATGAAACAAAATTTCTTATTACATTAGAAAAACCGTTGCAAAAAATGTTTGAGATTCACTTTTTATATAACGAAAACATATTTTCTTCAATTTATTACTAAAAAAGTAACAACATATTAACGAAAAGTGAACGATAATACAAAAATACTTGTTATATTGTTCAACATAAGGTAAAATATGTTTGAGGAGTGATAACTATGAAATACATTGAGATATTTTCTGAAAAAAGAGTGTTTGATTTTTCTTTTGTAGTTGGAATAACCAATAGTGAAAACTTGGCTCGTGAAACATTGCAAAATTATTTAAAAAAAGGGTATATAAAAAGAGTTAAGAAAAACCTGTATGTGACTATGAGTTTCGAAACGGCTGGTGTTATACCTAGTAAGTATGAAATAGCATCAAATATTACAAAAAGTTCTTATGTATCTCATCATAGTGCCTTTGAATACTATGGATATAATAATCAAGTTTATAATGATGTTGTAACTGCTAGTATAGAGCGATTTTATGATTTTACATTTGAATATAACGAGTATAAGTATAAAAATGTTTCTAACGATAAGTATGTAGACACAATTAATGGTGTACGCGTTAGTACACTACCAAAAACAATAGTAGATTGTATAGATGATGTAAAATCGTATGATGATATGGAAGAATTAATTTATAATTTATCTGCACTTCCAGTAATCAATGGATCACAGATTATGGAATACTTATTATTTGTGAATAAAAAAATTCTCTTTAATAAAGTAGGACTAGTACTGTCACATTTTAATGATGGATATTTGGTTGACGATTCAATTCTAAATCAAATGAAAACCCTAGGTATTAAGGGTGTGAAGTATTTCACAAACGAAAAGCATCGTTTAAACAAATACTACAAAGAATGGAATCTATATTGTTACAATTTAGACAAGTTATTGGTGGAGAATGAAGATGAGAAATTATAATTTAAGAAACTTAACTAACATTGCTCAATATAATAAATTTAATAGAGATACTTTAGAAAAAGTATTTCGATTATCTGAATTACTAAAATTATTTAATGAAAATGAAGAACTTAAAGGAAAATATGTTCTAAAGGGTGGGACAGCAATTAATTTATGCTTGTTTGATTTTCCTAGACTGTCAGTTGATATTGATATGGATTTTAATTCTAATTCCTCCAAAGAAGAAATGTTGGAGATGAGAGAACTACACAGAAAACTCATTAGTGCTTTTGTTGCTCTAGATGGATATACTATTGATCCGAAATCAAGATTTACTTTTACGCTTGATTCATATCTTTTAAAGTATACAAATGCAGCTGGAAGTAGAGATAACATAAAGATTGAACTGAATTACTCAAACCGTATTCAGATTCTTGAACCAGTGAACTATAAATTAAGCTCAAAAATAATAGATAATGAATCTATTTTAGCTCTTAACAAGGTTGAATTATATGGGAGTAAGATAGCAGCATTAATAGGAAGAACTACTGCAAGAGATATGTTCGACGTATTTCAGCTTATTAATAATCAAATACTTGCGGACAACGAGTTAGATATACTTAAAAAATGCAGCATATTTTATCTTTTAATGTCAAATGAATTTCAACCATTTGGTGATTTATTGAATCAGTTTAAGAAAAACATGAAAAACATGTCATTTAGTGCAATAAAACGTAATCTTATTCCATTGCTACATGTTGGTGAAAGAATAGATACAGATGCTTTTAAACAAACAGTAAGCCAATTTATTGAAACGTTATTTGAGTTAACTGAAACTGAACAAAAATATATAGATTCCTTTAATGCTGGTGAATTTAATCCAGAACTACTATTTGATAAGGCAATAGCAGATAGATTAAAAGAACATCCAATGGTTTTATGGAAGATGATGAATCACAAATAATAATTAAGAGGTGGATGATGTCAGATATTGAAAATTCTAAAGTGTTCATATCATATGCTTGGAAGAATGAAGAGTGTGCTGGATTGGTACGGTTTTTGAAAAGTCGGTTGTTATACTTTTTGCATCCAAAACAAACTCCATACTAATTACATAGCAAACTTAGTTGTGACAACCTTAAAAGTGGCACAAACTTGGTTATGACAACACAGTCTGTAATAGATTCTAGATCTACATCTTTTTTCAAAGTGATATAATTAGTGTAAAGGGATTGATATGATGAAAGTAAAGACATATACACATTTATATACCGACGATGTACCTGCTTCAAGAAACTTTTTTGCACAAATTGGCTTAACAATTAAAGCCGATTACTCAAACGAACAAGGATTTTGTGTAGAGTTTAATAAGAATACTTACTTGATGGTCTTAATAAAATCTCATTTTCAATCGTTTCATCCAAAGTTAAAACTTGCACAAAATGATGTTCATAGTTCATTTATTAGTATAGAAATGAGAAGTATTGAGCATGTTGATAAATTCATGGAAAAAGTTTTAAAAAATGGTGGGATAGAAACCGAAAAAGCATCTGATGATGAATGGGTTTATTATCGTTCATTTAAAGACTTAGATCTACACCAATTTGAAGTATTCTATATGAAGCAAAAAGATTAATAAATATCCATAAAAAACCTCGTTTTTAACAAAAAAGAAGCTAAACTTGAAATATTAAACTATTTAGAGGTTTACTATAATGAAAAAAGGCATCATACATCGCTTGGACATATGACGCCTTCTGAATTGGATTTACGTAATTCCTAAATCATCTTAATTTTATGTCTACTATTTCGTTGACTTTCCATAAACTTGTATTATAGAAAAAATACAACTTTTTGTATCAGTTCATGCACTATGTGGGTGTCGAATATCTTAAAGAAGCATGTGGAAGTTTTCAGTTCTAAAAGATAATGTACTTGTTCATAGAGTCAGTTAATTGATGTATAGTATATTCGCAATGTGAAGTCAACCCATTACATATGTTTAGATAAATAAGTAAAATATTTAATACACTAAATTTCTTAACTAAACTTGGGTACGAACATTTTCATGGGTATGAAATTGTATCATAACAGTTGACCTACCACATGGTTTCAATACGGATTTTTTTTCATAAATTGACGATAATATGCCAAAATTATGGCTGAATCAAGGAATTTATCTGAATTAAAACCTTATTCGATATTAATAAAAGATGAAAAGACAATATGAAGTTCTAAAGAATCATTTTTTAGGATAAAGCGGATGTCTTTTTTCTTTTTGTTTCTTGACTATGACAAGAGTGATTTGAACTGTTAAAAACTAATAGTATGACTAGCCAATAAAAAACACACTTTAGGAGTGCGAAAGGAAACGCAAATGATAATACAGTGATTGAAAGTTTCTTTGGACACTTAAATGTGAAACCATCAATTTTTTAAATTTAAATCAATTGCTGACTTAACTAGAACCATCGATGAATATATCTACTGGCACAATCAGGAAAGAATTAAACAAACTTTAGGTGGTTATTGGCTTATCAAATATAGACTGATGTATCAATAAATGATACAATAACTACAATGAACATAAAGTACAAGAAAAATGGAATCAATTTTATTATTATTTGTTTCAATAATGATCTAGGATTGTATAGATGAACCTTTAATGATCAATAAATCCTAAGTAAAGCATATATAAGGAAAATTTTATGAAACTTATCGAGCTAAATAAAGAAAGATTAATTGAATACAAAGCCATTGAAATGGTTAAAGAAGTTTATGAAGAAAGAGTTTATCATTCCCTTGAAAGTTATGAGATTAAATCAGTTAATCCTTTTACTATTGACATGAATCTAGAAGAAGATTTAAGCGAATGGATGACATTGATTAATTTTGACAAAAGTAAAATATTTGCGATAGAAAGTTCAAAAACTTTAATAGCGGGTGCAATAATCATTACGAATAGTGAACGCGTTAACATGCTAAAAATAATACCTAATAGTGCTTGTTTGTGGGATATCCGTGTAAGATCTGACCATCAAGGAAAAGGATTAGGTAAAATGCTATTTAACGCGTGTGTTCATTATGCAAAAGAAAGAAACAAAGAAGCAATCGTTATAGAGACCCAACATAATAATGTATCAGCTATTCGATTTTATGAATCTTTAGGTGCGAAGCTTTATCAAGTCAATAAAAACCATTATCAAGGAATGAGTGAAGACCAATTACTTTTTGTTTACTCACTATAAAACGATTATGTGTTTAATATGAACTAATATCTCCATCTATCGTTAAGTTCACATGGATTGGTGAAAAACAGTCATAATGACTATAAAAACATGACATATGATACATATTGCACATTAATCAAAAAAGTGCATAAAATGAACAGCACATGATTTTTCAATTTGCTATACTGAAAACTGAAAGGAGGTGTAGATATGTCTTTTAAATCTGACTTTGAAAGTGCAATCGAATACATTGAAGATAACCTGACTATAGATATTGACTTTAATATGGTAGCTAGACAAGCTAAATGCTCAACTTATCATTTCCAAAGATTATTTTCCTCATTAGTTGGTATACCATTATCTGAATACATACGAAGAAGAAGAATGACTTTAGCTGCAATTGAAATTCAAAATACAGACACAAAAATTATCGATATTGCAATGAAGTATGGTTATGACTCTCACTCTTCATTTACACGTGCATTTCAGACAGTACAGAATGTGACACCATCAAAAGCGCGCAGTGAAGGTGTTACTCTTATAGCATATACTCCACTTACTTTTCAATTTATTCTAAAAGGAGTAGAAGCAATGAAATATCAAATTATTGAAAAAGAAGCATATAAGGTTTTTGGATTTGATGTCATAGAAACTGATGGTTTTACAAATGAACAATATGTGGAATATGCAGATCGCATTTTAGAAAATGGGACTCATGACAAGATTAATAAAGCTGCTGGATTCCCTGGAGTTGTTCTAGATATGATTGAAAGTAACTCATGGGATTCGAGTAAAATCCACTTATTAAAAGCAATTCATTTTTGGGATGAAGATGGTCATAAAAAATTCATGTTTGGCTGGGAGTTGCCTGAAACTGGTGTAAATGAAGATTTTACTGTTTTAGACATTCCACCCATGCAGTGGGTCGTTGTAACGCACCAATTAGATGGAGATCGTTCAGTTGTTAGTAGATGTTTTAATGACTTATATATCAATTGGTTTCCAACATCTGGTTATGAACAAGCTCCTGGATGTCCAGTTATTGAAGTATACGATTCAAAAAATGTCGAACTTTGGATGCCTATTGTGAAAAAATAAGTTGTCATTATTAAAATCACGGTAAAAGAAAACTTTCACACAATTAAATCATGCTTAAAACCATTAAGAGCCAACTCTTAATCTATGTGGTAAAAATGAAGATTTTTGAGTCAAGAAATCTTCTTTTTTTTGTTTAAACAGTATGTACTCAAAATAAAACTGAAAGATGATGAAATAGCTGTGTTATAATCGTTTTAAAGAGGTGAGAAAATTGAAGAAACAATTACCAAAGCGTCATGAACTTGATGTCAGACACACATGGAATATGGAAATTCTATTCAAAAGCGAAGAAATGTATCAAGAAGCATTTGACTTAGCAGAAAAAGATGTCGATATATTTTGTGAAATGTATGAAAACAAACTTAAATCTAAAGAAATCATTAGTGAATCACTATCATCTTTTCAAGATCTACAAGCTAGGCTAACCAGAATTGGAGCATATGCTTCTTTACAATCGAGTACAGATTCAATCTCAGAAGAAAATCAAATGCGATCTGGAAAAGCGATGATTCGCTTTCAAAGCATTTCCAAAAAGATGGCTTTCTTCATCAACGAGTTAAAACAAACCAGTGATGAATTATTACTCGATGCTGCTAACCTAAATGACGATAACAAGTTCTACTTAGAAGACATTGTTAAGGATAAAAAGTATGCATTGATTCCTGAAGTTGAAAAAACGTTAGTTGCACTATCTCCAGTCCTTAATAATTCATATATGAACTACAATCGTTTTAAGCTTGCAGATATGAAGTTTGATGATTTTGTTGTTGATGGTATAACATATCCAAACTCATTTACTTTATTTGAGAATGAGTATGAACATGAGGAAAATACGCAAGTCAGAAGACGTGCTTATGAAATGTTTTATCAAAAATTAGGTGAGTATCAACATGGATTCGCAAGTAATTATCAAGCACATGTTCAAAAAGAAAAGATTATGTCTGAACTTAGAGGTTATTCAAGTGTGTTTGACTATTTATTGCATGATCAAAAAGTAACAAAAGATTTTATGGATCGACAAATTGATTTAATCATGGAAAAACTAGCACCTGCGATGAGAAAATATGCGAACATGCTAAAAAACCTACATGGTCTTGATAAGATGACTTATGCTGATTTAAAAATTGCAGTCGATCCATCATTTGAACCACGTATTACCATTGAAAAATCAAAAGATTTATTAATTGAAGGATTATCAGTTCTAGGAAATGATTATCATCAAATTGTAAAACGAGCTTTTGACGAGAGATGGATTGATTTCCCTCAAAACCAAGGAAAATCAACAGGTGGGTTTTGTTCATCACCATATGGAGCATCTTCATATATTTTAATTAACTGGAATGGTCATATGGATGAAGCAATGGTTTTGGCACATGAAATTGGTCATGCTGGTCATTTTCAATATGCGAATCTAAGTCAAAGCATCTTAAACACAAGACCATCAATGTATTTTGTTGAAGCTCCATCAACAACTAATGAATTGTTAATGGCTAATCACTTAATTAAAAAGGCAAATAGCACAAGAGAAAAGACATGGATTAAATCTGTGATGATTTCTAGAACTTATTATCATAACTTTGTTACACATTTATTAGAAGCAGCTTTCCAAAGAGAAGTGTATAACAGAGTGGAAAGCAAACAACCACTTTCTGCACACATCTTAAACAACATTAAGCTTTCCGTATTAAGAAAATTTTGGGGTGATGATGTTGAAATACCTGATTGGGCAGGTTTAACATGGATGAGACAACCTCATTACTTTATGGGCTTATATCCTTATACTTATTCAGCAGGTCTTACATTAGGTACGAAAGTGTCTAAAATGATTGAAGATAAAGAGATTAAACCAGAAGATTGGATCAAAGTGTTAAAGGCTGGTGGTACTAAATCACCACTTGAACTTGCTTTAATGGTAGGTGTTGATTTATCAACAGATCAAGTATTAACTGAAGTCATTGAAGATATCTCTAGTATTATTGATGACATAGTTGCTGATAAAACAGAAGCTAAGATGTAATTTATTAAGTTTCATAGTTCAATAGAATAAATTAAGATTGAGGAATAGTCCTTGATCTTTTTAAATGATTGACTCCATTTATTCAATAACTTTCTTATTAAAAAATTGATGATTATGAAACAGTATGTAGCTACTTATGTTAAACTATACAAAGAAAGATTCGATAAATTAAAACAAAAGGAATAAAAAAATGCAAAATGATGAATTACAGATTGTCACCGACATCAACGCAACCGATGATGTTTTTAAAAGTTTATTTCGTCAATATTTTGATGGATTTGGATTTAGTTTTCCTGACAAAGGCTTTATTCATATGTCAAAAGATGTCATTCAATATGATATTAAGATATCAATTTTATACTTAAAAGATGAACCTATTGGATTTGCTATGTATCAAATTGATCGTCTAGACAATCCATGGTTTATGTACGAGAATGTTGGAGATGTGAGAGAATTTTTCATCGTTCCAAAGCATCGAAAAAAAGGATATGCTAGATTTCTTTTTCAATCGGTTAAAGCATATTTTTTGTCAAAAAATGTAAAAGATATCTATTTAACAAGTGATGACACTGGAGAATTTTGGGAAAAGTTAGGTTTTCATAAGACAGGAATTATCAATAAAAACAATAACAGTGAAGAATTTCATATGCATGTGAATGAATTTACTTAATAAGGAGAATCGATGATGAGTGATTTTTGGATTTGGATGTTTATAGTAAATATGATAATACCAATCGTTATGTTAATTATTGGTGTTGTTTTTCAAACTAATCCACCTAGAAGAATGAATTCTATTTATGGGTATCGAACAAAAAGATCATTAAAAGATGAAAAAAGTTGGCTTTTTGCACAAAACTATCTTGGCAAAACATGGTTTAAAATGAGTCTAGTATTGAGTCCTGTAACTATCTTATTGATGTTAATGGTTTATCAAAAATTAATCGATACGATTGCTTATATGACTCTATTTATAGTAGCTATTCAAGTTTTCGTACTACTATCAGCAATTTTTATGACAGAAAAAGCATTGATAAAAATGCATGATTATTCAAAAAGTGAGGTATAAAAAGTGCATGATTATATAAAGAGCAATAAAGAGGCATGGGAAAAAGCTTTTAGTGAGAGCACATTAGATTTTAAAGAACGTACAATTCTTAAGCTAAAAGATAACCCTAGGACTTTATTTACAGATGACATGATTGAGTTACTTGAAAAAGACGCCAATAAGTATAAAGTTTTAGGACATTTTTGTTGTAATAATGGAAGAGAAACGCTTGCTTCACTTTCATTTGGATATCAACAAACCATAGGATTTGATATTGCAGAGAATATGGTTGATTTTGCGAATCAAGTAGCCAAAGATTTAAACCTAAATGCTATGTTTTATGCAAAAAACATATTAGAAATTGATGAATCATTCAACAATACATTTGATACTATCATCTTTACTGTTGGTGCAATCACATGGTTTAAGAATCCGATAGAACTTTTTTCTGTCGTGAATCGTTGCTTAAAAATAGGTGGGACATTGATTATCGAAGATCTTCATCCTTTTTCTAATCAATTAGCGACCGAGAGTGAAGAAGGATTTGATTCAAAAGACCCTAAAAAACTTGTTCATAGTTATTTCAAAACCACACCTTGGATAGAACAAGGATCAATGGGTTATATGACAGGGAAAAATGAGTCTATCGAAACATTCTATAGTCATTCACATACGCTATCAACACTGATGATGGCCATCATCAATCAAGGCTTCATGATTGATTTATTTAGTGAAAATCAAGTTTGTCAAGCAAACTTATTTCCTCATCTAAATCATACAGGTGTACCGTTAACTTATCTATTGAAGGCTAAGAAACTTTAAATACCAATAAAACAAGTCATTAAAATGAAATGAAAAGGACATGAAACGGAGGGTATCATGAAGGTTATTTTGACAGGGATAAATGGAACTGTTGCACCTGTTGTTGCTAAACGACTCGAACAAGAAGGATATGAAGTGATAGCATATGATAGAACAAAAACATCAACAGAAGATGAACATGAAATAAAAAAATTTATTCAAGAAAATCATCCTAATATGTTGATGCATTTTGCCATGGGTAATCATTTTTGGACGAGTATACTTGCTAAAGTAACCTTTGAGCTTGATATCAAATATATTTATATAAGCACCGTTTCAGTTTTTGAACCAAGTCAAAGTCCTCATCCATTCACAAAAACACTTGTTCCTCTTCCAAGTGATGAATATGGAAGATATAAAAAAGAAGGGGAAATCAAATCACTGAAATCTAATCCTAACGCCTACATAGCAAGATTGTCTTGGCAAATTGGACACGATAAAGGTTCAAATCAAATGATTGACTTTTTATATAAGCAAATGGAGGAAAAGGGCTATATAGAGGCTAGTAATAACTTTTATCCATCTGCAGCTTTTATGGAAGATACTGCAAATGCATTATTAGATATGATTCAAAAAGAAAAGGGTATTTACCATTTAAACTCCAACCTAACACTTAGTTTCTATCATATTGTATCTTTGCTTAAAAAGATACATCCTTCATTCATCATCAAACAAACAATTGAACCACATATTGACGTTAGAATGATTGATGATGATCTCTATATGCCACTTTTAGAAGATACGATTGAATCGATGATCAACTGACTAGATTTAAAGAGTTGTAAAAAAAGAACTTATCTTTCGATAAATTCTTTTTTACTATTATAAGCTTTCTAGTGTTTGCAAGAATGCTTCAATGGGTTGATTACCAATAAGTTCATGCTTTTCATTAATGACAATCTTTGGTACCCCGGATACTTGGTATTTCTCAGAAAGTGCATAAAATGTTTGTGCTTCAATCATTTCACCTTCAATGTTTTTATTTAACATGGATAGGCGATGCGCATTTGTTACAGCACCTGGGCAATGTGGACAACTTAAAGTGACGAAAACTTTAATGTTAACTTGCTTATCTATTTTTTTGATGCGATCGATGATTGCTTTGTCAAACCCAAATTCAAAATTAGACATATCAATAATAGCTGTTAAAAATGAATTAATCTCATGTCCTGCTGGGATTCCATTGAATTTGACACCACGATAATCACCTTTAGCATCAAGCATAATAAAGCTTGGAAACAATGTAATACCATATTTATCTACATCTTCAACATCATTTTCAAGTACTTTTTCTACAAAAGTAATTTTATCATTTAATTCAGAAACCTCTTTTAATAATTGTCTCGTTTCAGTACATGTTTCGCATGTCCCTTCTTGAGTGAATAGCATCAATGTTACATTTTCTTTCATTGGCGCTAGGTATTCCTTGATTTGGTCTTGTAATTCTTTGTTTAATAATTGCATTTCTATTCTCCTTTATATGTATGATTTAAGTATTGTGTTATAGCTAACGCTGCTTTTGCACCTTCAGCAGCGGATATAATAATTTGTTTATAAGGTTGATGTGTCACATCACCGGCAGCAAACAGTCCTTTTAGTGATGTCATTTGATTTTGATCAACTATGATTTCATTAGATAGATTGAGTTCAACTAAGTCTTTAACGATGTTACTATTGGGTATGTTACCAATTTCAATAAAAAGACCATCAGCTTCAATTTTATGTGTAAGATTTGTCTTTTTGTCCAAATAAGTTAGACCCATCATTTTTCCTTCACCATCTATGGATAGAATTTGAGAATCAAGATGAACGTCTAATTTCTCAATATCTTTATGTTTATCAAGTAAGATTTGATCTGCTCGCCATTGACTTCGATGAACAACTGTTATTTTTTTCGCCCAAGGAACCAAATCAATGACTGCTTCAGCAGCACTGTTACCTCCACCAGCAACAATGACATGCTTATCTTTGAAGAACGGTGCATCACAAGTTGTACAATAAGATACACCTTTATTTGAAAACTCAATTTCTCCAGGAACCATAAGTTTTCTTGGTGCTCCACCTGTTGCTATGAGTAATGTCTTTGTTAGTAAAACATTACCATCTGATAGAAGACACTCAAAGTGAGGATTAAGGTGGTTAATTTTGTTGATTGAAACATTTTTTAATATTGGAATATCAAGACTATTCACGTGATCTAGAAACTGATTGGATAAATCTTTACCTTCAATCCATTTGAAACCAATATAGTTATCAACAGTTGATGTGTTATGAAGTTGACCACCAATTTCTTTTGAAATAATGCCAACATCAAGACCTTTACGTTTTGCATATAATGCTCCATTTAGTCCCGCAGGACCTCCACCAACTACAATTAAGTCCCATAGCTTAGGTGTTTTAAAAATAGAATCTTTGGTTTTTTCTACGCTGAATGAAAACATAATGCCTCCTATTTTAATCCTTTGACAACAAGTTCTATAGCAGCATCCATATTGTCAATTTTTATGTCGTTGTTTAATTCTATCATTTGAATTAAATTATTCGTTGTTAGGATACCAATGAGTGTGTCAATTGATGAGCGAATAGCTTTTAATTGAGTGACTAGATCCATACAAGAGTTTTCAGTTTCCATCATCGAAAGAACTCCTTGCATCTGACCCTGAGCACGCTTAAGCCTGTTTTTGATATTCACATCACATTTCATAAGCTTCCTCCTTTAATCTTTACGTATCTATAATACCCCCGGGGGTATGTTTAATCAAATGATTTGCTCAAGAAAAACCTTTATAAAAAAAGAATATGTTATAATAATCATAATACACGACAATTAGGAATTATAACATGACATATTTTATCACTATTACAGATCATATGATGAAGGCGTTATACTTAACGCTTTTCATCGAGCTTAGTATTATCCTTTTACTAAAAGTTCGAAATCTAAAATTCATTATGATTGCTATATTAGTTAATATAATCACAAATTTAAGCATGAATATGCTATTAAATCGTATAGAAAACCATCATGACGATTGGATTCTTTTTGGTTTCGAAATTACCATTATCTTAGTTGAAGCGATGATCTATTATTTAATATTAAAAGATTTTAGGAAAGCTTTTATCATATCTTTAGTATGTAACTTAAGTAGTTATCTATTAGGTTTGATTTTAATTCCATTTATTTATTAAGAGGTGTTTGATGAAAAAAACAGTGATTATTCTTGTAACAACCTGGTTTATTTTATTATTAACAAGTTGCTATTTTTATGGTGCAGGAAAAGCATATGGACAACTTGTTGATATTCATATCTATGATTTAGATGGGCAACTTATTGAAGGCTCATTTATTGCAGAGTATTGCTTATATGAAGAGTGTCAATCTCAAATAACAACACATGAATTAAGCCATAAGCAATTAAATGCTCCAGCTCCTGAATACTTATATTTTGTAACACATGTTGAGCCAAATGAGTCATATATTATCGAACTTGTTATCAAAGTAGGGTTAAACTATACATTTAAGCAAATCGATTTTGGCATTATAACATATGATATTGATGACCTATACCACCATAGAATCGATGGAAGATATGAGTATATATCGATTAAAATAGATGATGTAAATGAAGATAATCAATCATTTAGACTGAACCATCTTGTCGTTCATAAAACCGATGATGAAGGCAATTATTTAGAAAAAACAGGGTCTTTTAACCAAACAGGAAGAACATACATATATGGCGTATTTTTCAAGTTTTTAGAGACATAAAAAAAGCCTCTCAAGGCTTTTTATTTAAAGACGCTAATGACAGTAACGCATCATCTTCTAATCTGAATAAACGCCACTGAGTCATTTCATTAGCTCCAATACTTCGATAAAAAGTCATCGCAGATTGATTCCAATCTAGACAGGACCAATCAAGACGTTTACACGATCTTTTTAGACAAATCTCAGCTAACTTAATAAGCATGAGTTTACCATAGCCTTTATGTCTATATGCTTCGTGCACAAATAAGTCTTCTAAATAGATATTTGAATGACCTAAAAAGGTTGAATAGTTTGAAAAAAAGAGCATAAAACTAACAGGTATTCCATTTTCTTCACCAATTAGGACTTCAGCTTCTTTTAAATCGAATAGTGTTTGTTCAAGTTTATCTTTAGTTGCTGATACTTGATGAGTTAGTTTCTCATATTTGGCTAAACCTATAATAAATTCATAAATCACATCAACATCATTTCTATTTGCAAATCTTATATGAAAAGTCATAGATACACCTCTAATCTTTGCTATAAAAATAGATTAACATATTTTTCCATTTAATTGTAGATATCTCTATGATATAATCACTTCAAGGATGTGAAAAAATGATTGTACTTGTGGGAGCTAGTGCCAGTGGTAAAACTGAACTAGCAAAAGTATTATTTAGACAATATGGATATTTTAAATGTATAACAACAACAACGAGACAACCACGAATAAATGAAAAAAATGGAATCGATTATCATTTCGTCACGCATCAAAAGTTTGTACATTTAGAAGAAGAAGATGCATTTTTAGAAATCACACGATATCAAGATCAGTATTATGGTGTTCAACGAAAAGATGTCAAAGTTAATGGTGTCATCATTGTCGATCCAAATGGAGCAAACGCAATATTTGATAAAATTGGGATGGATGCATTTATCATTTATGTGAAAACATCCAAACCACTTCGTAAAAAGCGAATGTTAGAACGTGGTGATGACGAAAAAATGATCACAAAAAGAGTTCATCAAGATGATGATATTTTTAAAGAAGATGCATTTAAAAAAATCAATCTTATCATTGAAAATGAACATAAAGATATAACCGATATTGCGATATCTGTTCATCAGGCATATCAAACATATATTGAATCCATAAAATAATCTCAATCGAGATTTTTTTATTAACTTAAATCGTTATATAATATAGTTATTATAAAAGATGGGGTTGAAATTATGAAATTTGTACTTATTTTTGGAGATGGTGCTGTTGGAAAAATGACAGTAGGTCAAGAATTAGTTAAACTTACAGGTTTAAAACTTTTTCACAATCATATGACAATTGAGCCTGTTTTAGATATTTTTGGAACGTTTGATTTACCTACAATATTAAAACTAAGAGAGGTTATTTTCGAATCATTTGCAAAGACAGACCATCAAGGTTTGATTTTCACATTTATGTGGGCATTTGATCAAAAAGAAGATTGGGATTATGTCAATCAAATATGTGATATTTTTCGACGACAACAAGCTGAAATTTATTATATTGAACTTGTAGCGTCTCTTGAAGTTCGACTCAAAAGAAATCAAACAGAAAACCGTTTATTACATAAGGCATCCAAAAGAGATTTAGAAGCTTCGAATAAACGATTAATTAACGACAGCTCAAACCATCGATTAGTTAGTTATGATGGCGAAATACCATTTAAAAACTATCTTAAAATTGAGAATTCAACACTTAGTGTAAAAGAAACAGCAGAAATCATCAAATCAACATTTCAATTATAAAAAAAAGCGAATTTCGCTTTTTTATTTTTGCACAACAGCACGATAACCTAATCTAGCAACAGCATCAATAATATCTTGGTCTTTAACAGTTTGCTCATCATAAGATACAATTAACTTTTGATCTGCTAGTTTAATATCCACATCAAAGACACCTTTATTACGTTTAACGAGTTTTGAAATAGCTGTTGAGCAACTTACACAATGCATTCCAATAACATCATATTCTTGTTTTTTCATCAAATCAGTCCTTTCCTTTGTGTACTTATATTACACATGATAATGAGATTAAAATCAAGTGATATGAATGATGTTTAACTATATGTTTAGTGTATCTATTTATGTTATAATATGGTGAGTTGATGATAAGAAGGATTTGACTATGAAAAAAAGCATATGGATATTAATCATTTATTTTTTATTTCAAGGTATCTTACACAATTTAGGTCATCCAGTTACACCAGCATTTGTACGAAGCTTAGGTATTGATGATTACATGTTTGGTGTTTTTTTTGCTTCCATGAGTTTTGGGCTCATGATAGGTGCACCACTTTGGGGGACATTAGGTGACCGAGGGAATCGTAAAAGATATATTTTTATAGGCTTATCGCTTTATAGTATAGGCCAGTTTGGTTTTGCTTATTCAAATCATCAATTAGGGATGATATTCTTTCGATTTTTATCAGGATTTGGTGTCGTTGGATCGATGACTATTTTGACATCCATTTTAATTGAAAAATCTGAATTAAAAGATAGAGCTAGACATTTAGCATACTCATTAGCTGCTGTCACTTTAGGTGCATCATTGGGGTATTACTTTGGCGGATTATTGTCTGCTGAACCCATCTTTATTAGGCTCTTAAGTACAGACGACTATCCTGTCATCTTTTTGATTCAGGCGCTATTAAATATCATTTATGCATGTGTGATTGTTTTCACATTAAAAAATGTTAACGTTGAATCAAATCAATCAATTAGGCCATCATTTCTAAAAAGCTTTAAGGGTATAACGAAAATTAAACCAAGTTTATTACTCTTTTTATTATCTTTAACATTTATTACCATTGGATCAATCAATTTGTCTAAATATATCGACGTTTATTTTGATGAGTTAGGATATTCACCAAAAGATCTTGGGACATTCGTTATGGCTACTGGAATCGTGTCTTTGTTTTCTGGTATCTTACTTGTTCCATTGTTTGCAAAGTTTAAAAAGCAATTGTTTCTCATATCGATTTTTCAAATGATTAGTGCAACTATTGTACTTTATGTTTTTAGAGCATCAAACTTTTTAATAACAATCTATACTGTTTATATGATTTATGTCATCTTAAAAGCAGTCTATCAACCTTTAGAACAAAACTATATTTCAAAACATGCCATGGAGGGTCAATATGGTCGTGTAATGGGTGTGAGACAATCTTTTGTTTCTATTGGGATGATTATTGGACCATTAGCTGGCGGGTTTCTTTATGAGAAAAAACCACTCTTGTTATTTGATTTTAGTGCAATCACGTTTTTAATTGGTGTTATCTTGTTAGGTTTAGTTTATATTTTAGAAAAGAAAAACCAAAATCATGCATAAAAAAAAGCCGTTATGGCCTTTTTGTTAGAAAAACAAGAATGCTGACAAGACAATCAAATAAATAATAAATAAGTAATTGGCATTTTCAAATGTGATGCTAACTTCTCTTAGTTTACGAATTGGATAAAAGTCACGACTAATGACATATCTATAGAAGATAAAACCTAAACCAACATAAAGTAAATAATCAAACCAAACACTTAAAACATCTAATCGAACATAACTTAGCGATTCACCTAATAATGCTGGCCCTAATTTAAGATAGAAAATACCAATTGTGATACAACTGATGGCTAATATTGACATAGCGAGTTGTTGACGAATATTTGACTCACATTCAATATCCTTTTTAGGACCAAATAAGATTTGTGAAAATTTAATGAAAGAAGTAATCGTGCCTAAATTGATGATACTAAATAATATCATTTTTAGTTGATCATGTTTGAAGTCATATTTTACAAGTGACTTACTCACAAAACCGTTAAATAATGGTGCGCCACTAATCGATAACATACCAACAATGAGTAAAATGGCTGTCCATGGCATCGTTTTGAATACACCTCTAATTTCATGAACTTTTTTGCAATGATAAGCCTTGATAACAAAACCAGCACCTAAAAATAGAAGTGATTTAAAAAGCGCGTGATTAAAGATGTGCAATAAACCACCGAGTTGTGATAGATGAGCAGCAGAAGCTAATCCCATCATCATAATACCAACTTGAGAAATGGTGTGATAGGCCAAGATTTGTTTTAAATCTTTTTGAGCTAATGCGAATGAAACACCTATGATTGCTGTTACAGTTCCTACCCAAAAAAACACTTCACCCATTTGATAGTTTGCATTAGCAAACATTTCGTTGTTTACTCGAATAAAGATATATAATGCTGCTTTAACAATTAAACCAGATAAAAGTGCGGATATGGTTGATTGAGCAACACCATGTGCACGTGGTAGCCATGTGAATACAGGAAACAATGCAGCTTTGACGCTAATTCCACCTACCATAAATATATAAGCTAACCTTACAACATCAGAATTACTATGCAAGTGAATATCATGATAAATTAATTGAATGTTAATCGTACCATACACATAATAAAGCAAAATAACACCAACTAAGAAAAACATTGCACCCAGTGTATTAATTAGTAAATAATAAATGGCTGCACGAAAGGATTGGCCACTTTTTTTATAAGCAATTAATATCGTCACAATGACCGTGGTTAATTCTAAAAAAACGAACAAATTAAATAGATCATTTGTTTGTAAAAGGCCCATGAAGACACCTTCTAAAAACATCAAGAAAAACAAAAATTTCGTTTCAAATTTATTGGTCTTATATGTATATAAAATTACAACAAGCCACATCAATAAAGTTAAACCAACAAAAATTAGTGTGAGTTGATCAATATAGAATGTAATGGCAAACCTAATATCCCAACCACCAAAAACAATCAGTGCATCATCAGGATTTTTCTTTAAATGAAGCACATAAAAGATATATAAAACGATCATCGATAATTGAGAAATAAACATGATCAATGATACTTTATGATTTTTAAACAAATAGATAATAATTGATGTGATGACGGGTATAAAAACAAAGAGAATAGGGATATAAAACATGTGTTAATCCCCCTTCTTCAAAACAACTGACCATTCAATACTACCATAGTGATGGAATATTTTTATGCACAGCATTAATGCTAAAGATGTAATGGTCGAACCAATAACGATGGTTGTAATCATTAAAGCTTGAGGGATAGGATCAACAATGTTAATCCCCAACTCAGTAAGTATTGGTATTGCTCCACCTTCTAAATTACCTAAATTAAGGAAAAGAAGAATAATGCCTGTCTCAACGATTGTGATGCAAAATACAGATTTAATAATGTTTTTGCTTGTTGCAAGTCCATAGATACCAATGAGAATAACTACAAATGTTAAGATTGGATCCATTAGCGTCCCTCCTTTAAAAATGCTGTAAATATCGCTACAAGACCGAGAGCAACCTTAGCACCAATAATGACATTTAAAAGCATAAGATAAATCGCTTTAGTATCGAGATTAGCACTTGATACAAAGTTAGTAAATATTAATCCGTCTCTTGTGAAAAAACTAAAGACTGATACAATCAACAATAATATAAACAAAAATTTTTCAATTGTTAAAATCAATTTGACTTCAATGGTTTTTGAAATATCAATATAATAAAGAATTAATATAGCGGTTGCGACAATTGCGCCCCCTTGAAATCCACCACCTGGCGACAAATGTCCATTGATGATGACATATAAACCAAATGCTAACATGATAGGATAAAGCAAACGACTGAATGTAATGAATAAATCTGGTGTTTTAAATTTATCTAACATGAAATTAGCGTTTTTGGATTCAATCTTATGTTGACTTATCCACATGATTCCTGCAACTGCTATAAGTAAAATACCAGCTTCAAAAATACTATCAAATAATCGGTAATCCAAATAGATTGCAGACACAACATTAAGACTTCCAGTATCTCGATATGCATTTGAACTAAAAAATAACTTACCAGCATTGTTATATAATGTTTCTAAATCAGTCATGGCATTGATGAATAAATACAATAAAATAGCGAGTAAAGGGATTAATAACAAGCGCTTAATCATAGATGTCACCATCCTTAAACTCAACAACTTCAATATCTTTATGATTTTTGACCATTTTTGTTAGTTTACCAATTAAGACACTACTTCTTTTTCCTTTGATGACAAAACGTCCAGTTTCTTGATCACGAGAAACGATTAAATCAACATTGAGCTCGTGAGTCAATTCAGCTTCATCACCTTCGATATCACAGCAGATGTTCAAACGTAAATCGTGAATTTTTACAAATTCTTCAAGAATATCATAAACTTCGCCTTCTAGTTTTTCATCAGGTGCGATAAAACCATGGTGAATCTTATCTAATACGATGAATTCTCTTTGTCTTGAAATGGAAATCACATAAATCAAAGGAATGATTGCGCTATTTATAGCGACTTCTGCAATCGCAACATCAGGAGCTTTATTAATGGTATAAAGTGTAGCTGCAACTAATGAGAATGCTGATATTAAAATGATGATTGTAAAGTTTTTTTCATGCAAAACAATTGATATAGCAATAATAATCAATAAGATTTGCAATACATAAGGTATCCAATCTTGCATATTATTTCTCCTTAATGTTAATCGGAATGCCCATTAAATAGGCAGAACGGATATTAACATGTGAACTAATAGGGTTTGTGATGAGTAAAAAGAGTAATAAGATGATTAAGCGAATAATGAAATTAAAGGAATCAGCAACAAACATCAGTGCTATCAAGACTAAGAGACTTGCAATCGTATCAATGGTAGTAGCTGCTAATATTCTAGAATACATGTTTTTCAATCTAAAAATCGCAATCATACCAAACACAATAAAAAACCATGATAGAACTAAAATGATATAGGTTATATAGATCATTTTTCTCTTCCTCCAGTCATAATAAACTTGGAAAGAAGTGTCATGGTTAGAAATCCAATAATACCATAAGATATAGCAATATCTAACAAGATTTGATTTCTCATGTATAAAGCATAAACAGTGATGAATAGTATGACTTTCGCTGACATAAGATTAAGCATTAAAATACGGTCCCATAAAGTTGGACCAATAATCATACGAACAAAGGAAGCAAAAAAAGCAAAGACCAAAACGAGAAGTGTAATGAGTAAAAAATCATTCAGCATGTTTTTTCACCTTCCGATCTTTTAATAATATTTCAAATTTATCACGGATAGGCTTTTCCAATGTTTTAATATCCGTTCCAGGTTTAACAAGTGTCATGACTGTAATGGTTTGCTTGTTAACATCAACACTAATGGTTCCAGGTGTTAGAGTGATTGAATTTGCTACTATACCGACTTGAACAGGATCCATTAAATCTAGATTAATTTTAAAAACGACAGGTTCATACTTTCCTGAAATGACAGCATGAACATAACGTATCGTTGATTTAAAGATTTCGACAAATAAAACAAGAAGATATAGTAAAATGCGATGAATTTTAATACCATGATAAATAAAACCTTTAGTGTCGTATAAGACACCTTTTGATGCGACAGTTACTAGTGTAGCTGTTACGATGCTAAAGAAAATCGTTTCAATTCTTAAGTTCCAATTGATTACAAACCAAAAGACTAAAATGAAAACGAAGAGCTTATATCGTTTTTTTATAAATTCCATAAGTACCTCCGATAAAATGTCCATTGATATTGTATCATGAAATGATAAGAAATGAAATTTTCTTATAAAGATTTGCACTTCAAAGTAAAAAAAGCGGAAAATCCGATGATTTTTAAGAAAATAGATGGTTGCTATAAAAGCGCTTTCATGATACAATGAACTTGAATATGATATATGCATTAATAAACCATTTTTTTATGTATAATGCAAATCAAATATCGATGATAAAAATGACTTGAGGTTAATACTTGTGAATGATTTAAATGCCATCATAAACCATTCATTAATCAATAAAATGATTACAAAAGCTCTATGAAAGGATAGGAGTATTTTTTATGTTAGCTAAGCAAAAACCAATTAGAGTTCCAGAAATTTTAGTGCCAAATGAAGTTGTTGATTTAACCAAATGGGCAGTTGTTGCATGTGATCAGTTCACGTGTCAACCTGAATACTGGAAAAATCTAGAATCATTCATCGATGAAAGTCCATCGACATATCAAATGATTCTTCCTGAAGTCTATTTAGAATCAATGAAACCTGAGACCATCGAAAAGATTAATCAACACATGAATGACTATCTTTCCCGTGACATGTTCAAATCACTAGGTCATTCATTTATTTTGATTGAAAGAAAAACATCGGAATTACATACGAGATTAGGATTACTCATTAATATCGATTTAGAAACATATGACTATAAAGAAGGTAGTAAACCACTTATTCGTACAACTGAAAAAACGATTTTATCGCGTATTCCTCCACGAGTTGCTATTAGAAAAGATGCACCATTAGAGTTTTCTCATGTTATGCTATTAATGGATGATCCAAAAAAAGAATTGATTGAATCATTGTATCAAAAGAGAGAAATGTATCAAAAAGTATATGATTTTGAACTAAATATGATGGGTGGACATATTACTGGATATCAAATAACAGATACAGAACCCATCATTCAATCTTTTTATCAGTTAATAGATGGACAAAAAGATCCTATATTGTTTATTGCTGGTGATGGTAATCACAGCTTAGCAACAGCAAAAGCACACTGGGAAACGATTAAACAAAAGTTAACTAAACAACAAAGAGAAAATCATCCAGCAAGATATACACTTGTCGAAGTTGTCAACATATATGATGATGGTCTTGAATTTGAAGGTATTCATCGTGTATTATTTAATGCTTCACCAGATTTTTTAACTGGATTATTTCATGTGATCGATAAAGAAGTTGAATCATGGGCATATACAAGCGAAACTGACAAGATTCCATTTTTTATACCTGAAAGTACTGCTCTTGCTTATGAACAAGTTCAAAATTATATTGATGATTATTTAAAACTGCATCCAGAAGTAACTATCGATTTTATTCATGGTGATCAAGAATTAATTGATGTATGTAAAAGACATCCAAATAGTGTAGGTATTCGAATGCCTTCATTAGAACGTAAAGATTTGTTCCCATTTATTAAACTTGGAAAAGTGTTGCCAAGAAAGTCATTTTCAATGGGGTGTGCAACAGCTAAACGTTATTATCTAGAAAGTCGATTGATTAAATAAGTTAAAAATGAAAGCCAACTATTTAATATAAGTCAAGATAAAATAAACAAATAGTGGTTATGAT
>OBJA01000848.1_pt1 | contig 24309 bp, 24 predicted proteins | sample 1519751 | NCBI WGS metagenome assembly OBJA01 (sample SAMEA3881238, study PRJEB22517) | soil metagenome | biome: lake sediment; feature: soda lake sediment; material: sediment, water from around vicinity | place: India | collected 2013-12-23 | depth 3 m
AGTTATATATTTATAACTAAAAAAATCAAAAAGCCATAATATATTTATCAAACTCTAGATTTAAAAAAATCTATATGTCTCAATTACGGCTTTCTTTTTTTTATTAAATTATAAATCCTGATATTCTTCAATAACAATCTTTTCTTTTGTATTTAAATTAATGTAGCCTAAATTATTAAAGCGATCAATAAAATAAATATTATCTTCAAACAACTCCATATCCCATCTACCAAGATTAATTGTCTCGATTATTTCAAAATCGTTTAAATTCCAAAGAACCGTTTCGTAACATGGATGGCTAACTGATATTAAAGCATCTTTATAAACACCAATTAATTTAAACATTTTTTTATGAGCACTTCGTTTTGTTTTTTCAACTTTAAAGCTTTTCAAATCAAGACATTTAATTGATAAATCCTGAGATGCAGTATACAATTTTTCATTAAATTTATAAAGACTACGAAGATTATTTTTATGCAAATTAATAGTTAAGTTATCTTCAAGATTATCTTTATTAATAATCATCAATTCACCACTAACTAAACCTACATATAGTTTATCAGATGCAATCATATCCCATGAACTATAATCACTGATTTTAAAGTAAATGACTTCAAACGTTAAACGATTAATAATTGCCAAGTTCCCATCACGAATACCCACATAGATATTCTTTTCATCGATATCAAACCCACATATATCAGTAGTTAAATCACTCCCTAATCGGATATGATGAATCAATTCAAAGTTCTTTGTTAGAATATAGAAATCACAAAAATCCTTACAGAAGATTAAGTTATCATAGATTTTAAAACTTCTTGCTTGACCATCCTTTTTAAAAAAATCTTTTGAATAGATTTCTTTTGATTTTAAATTAATTCGATGAAATTTTATACCTTTTCGTATAAATAGACAATCATTATCAAAAAATATATTACTCATTTATGGTCCCTTTCTATAATAAAAACTTTTCTTTTGTTGCTTCATATAAGGCAATACTAACTGCAATCGGTAAATTCAAACTATCGATGATTTTTGAGTGATCTATTTTAACACCCTGCCCATATTTTAAAAATTCATCAGGGAGTCCCGTTGCTTCATTACCAAAAACTAAAGCAAATTTATCCTTAAATCTTATATTTATTAAAGATGAACTTCCTTTCAACATAAACAAATATAGCTGATGATCTTGATATTTAGTTAAATAATGAGAAAATGAATCAAAGTATTCATAATTTAAATGAAATATTGAACCCATTGATGCCCTGATTACCTTAGGATCAAATATATCTACACCTTCTTTGATAATTACAATATTATTGATATTAAACCCAATAGCAGAACGAATTATTGTTCCTAAATTACCTGCATTAGCAGGATTGACTAAGACAATATGGGGAACATTTTCATCTAAAGGATTATGATATTTTTTAAATTCTCCAATTACAAAACAATTCTCTTTATCAGATAAAATATTAAAAGCTTTATCGTTTAATTCGAAATTAACATTATTTTTTTTACATAATTTTTCAACCTCAAAAAATGAATCACTTCTTTCAAATTTTGAATGATAAAATACTCGATTCACAGCTTCTTTTTTATATTTTAAAAGTTCAATTGTTAAAGTTATACCTAGAGTATATGAAATATCTTCATGTTTTTTATACTTTTTTATTGACATGTACTTATTCCACTATGCCTACTATTTTCATCAAATATTTTGCATTTGTAGTAGTGCATCTTCCTTCTTTTAATTTATAGTCAAAAACAATTTTATCTTCAAGATAATGTTCTGAGAAATGATAATTTTTCATATTTACATTTTCAATACTGCATAGTTCGAAGTCATGGGTTGTTATAAAAAGGATAACGTTGGGTAAATCTAATTGTTTTATTAAAGATATTGCACCTTGAATTCTGTCATTAGAATTTGTCCCTTTGAAAACTTCATCAACAAAAACAACCATCGGTTTATGCATCTTCGCATAAGTAATCGCATTTTTTATTCTTAACAACTCAGCGTAAAAAGTAGATAATCCTTTTGATATGTCGTCAAATATTCGCATCGAAGTAAAAACCTTTAAATATGAGGATGAAAAAGATGTGCCATTAACATACGTTCCGGCATTCATTAAAATTAGATTGATGCCAATCGTTCTTAAAAAGAAAGTCTTTCCACTCATATTTGATCCAGTAATAATATTAATTCTTCCATCAAGATTAAAACTATTATCAATACATTGAGTCTCTGATAGCAAAGGATGCATCAAATTTTTAAATGATAAATCCATGTTCTCACTTACATTAGGAAGACATAGAATGCTTTTAATTTGTGGGATAATCGCTAAACTAACTTGAACTTCAAACTCCTCTAAACTATTTATTGCAAAATTAATTTTATTTCCATATTTCTTTTGATAATCCTTATATAATAATAAAATAAAGAAATTCAATGAAAATAACCCATTAAAAATTACATTAGTAATAAAATTCATTCTGTATGAATCTATTTCCTTAATTTTATTTATTTGCTTTATTCCTTTTAATCCATATTCTTCAATTTGCTCTTTGTGATTTAAAAGATTGGTATTTTCAAAGGTTTGATTCTTGATTGTTTTAAATACTTTTTCTAAGGAACCTAAAACTATGGAAATATCAGATATATTTACAAATACGCCTTTGTAAAGAATCCCTAAAAAAGTTGAGTAAAGTAATTGCATAATTCCAATTTCTAAAAAGAAATACCACCTTGTAATCTGCAATAATGATAAAAAGAAAGAGATAACCATTAAGACAATAAAAACACATACAACATAATAATGTACTCTATTGATGTGAACATCTTTATTTATGTTTTTAGTAGCTGAAACCAAACTAACCTTTGAAGTGTCCGCAGCATATTCTTTTAGTGCTATCTGAAAATCTAAAGAAAAATCAATATTTTCTGCCAACTCTTTAATCATAAGTTGGTCATTAAGCAACTCGTCTTCTAAAACATGACGATTTGATAACCGATGGAATAATTTGTTTCTTCCATTATATGTTTTACAAACATTAATATATTTAAATAGTGAAGTTGGACCTATAATATCTAAATCAGATAAAAATACATTTTCTTCATTGATTGTGAAATCTTCACCACCATCTTCGAATAACTTCCATCTTTCATCATATCGACTTAAATACTCATTTAACGTCATTATCATAAAGCGATAATATCTGACTTTATTTGAAATCGTTCGATGATTAAAAATAAATGATATAAAAATCATGAAGAAAAAAACTGAGAAGATTAAACAAAGCCAGCAATCACCAAAAAACCCACCAACTAATAGACCCAAAAACAAGAAGAACGAGATTAAACGATATAGTGATAACCGATTTGACTTTTGTTGATAAATTTTTAAATTTTCATTAGCTTGTTCTAGTTTAGAATGATATTGTTCCTTAACCATTATTTTCCTCCACTCAATAATTATAACATAGTTATAAAAATCTTCAATTATATTATTAACGTTTTCGATTTTTAAAAAACCTAAAGATAGTATTTTCATTCTGAAATATTTTGCTTATTTTCTCCAATAAAAGTTATGTTTGCCTTTTTTGCTTGTTGATGTTGAAATTTTCTTTTTATTTGATACAGTCTATTTCCCATTACAAATTTTGCGCCTGTTTGTTTAAAATAAAAACTGACATTTTTATCAATGCATTGATTCCGGATATCCAAAATCCATTCATATTCACAAATTCGAGCTTCCTCACCTGATTCACCACCAACACATACTTCTTCGATTGATTTGCTTAAATATTTTCTTAAATCAATTCTTTCTAATATGGGTTCACAAATGATAATTCTGTGTTTGATTGGTAAATTTAAAAATATTGGCAATCTTTCATCAGCTCTAGTCTGATTTTCACAAGTACATCCAATAATTACATGATCCCAACCCTCTCCCCAATCATCAGGCAAGTTATAAATCAATCGATCTATTCGTTTTGTTAGAAAAAGAAATTTACAATCGTCTCTCATTCTGATAATATCCCAGGCTTCACCTCTCCACTCATCAGCATCTTCTAGTAAAAAGTCAGAAGTGAAACTTGTATAAATTAATTCACCTGATTTTACTTTATATTCTCCACCTTTATTTTTTTGAATTGGTAAGTTAAAAGCTTTATTTTTCGTTATTTGATTTGAATCTTTATTATATTTTGCATCACGCCGATAAACATAACAATTTAAACAACCTTCACTTAGCTTATGGCATCCATGCCATAAATTCCATACCTTCGCCATAATCTTCACCTTTTTAAAATGGTTTTTTATATTATATCATCATTTTCTTTCTTTTTAAATAGCATCACTTTTTTCTTAAAAAATAATTAAGATAATGGTATAATGTTTATGAGGGCTTATTCATGAAATATACATTAATTTACTTTTCACCAACAGGAGAAACAAAAAAAATCAATGATTATTATGCAGATCACTTACAAGGATGTAGAATTATTGATATCACCAATTATCAAACTAGAATTAATTTTAACTTTTCAGAGTTTTATGAGTTTATTATTATTTCATTACCAGTATACAGTCAAGACATCCCTTCATTTCTAAAAACTTTTCTTCGGAAACTAAACGGCAGATTTGCAATTATTAATACAACATTCGGAGCAATATCACCAGGAAATGGATTACATAACGCTGCAAAAATTTTAAAGAAAAAACATTTTAAAATTATTGGTGCATCAATTATCCCAACAAATCACTGTTACCTCGACTCTCAAAATAATCTCCCGATAACAGAACCATTGTCATCAATGATTGAAAAAATCAACCAAAATAACTTGCAGGAAATAAAACTTCCAAAACAGAAAAAAAATATTCTAGCAAACATCCTACCAATCATTAGAGCAAAACTTGCAGTTAAATTAATAACTGATTTTGAAAAATGTACCAAGTGTAAACTATGTGTTGAAACTTGTCCTGTTAATGCAATTAAAAATGATCTAAAATTAAACAATCATTGCATTAGGTGTTTACGGTGTGTGAACATTTGCGAAAGCAATGCTAGAAGTTATAAACGCTCATTATTTTTAAATCAATATTTAAAAAAGTATCAATTAAAAATCATCAGTCCAATAGTTATAAAATAAAAGCATCATCCGATGCTTTTATTATTTAAATATGATTTCATTAATTCACATTCTTTAGGCTCATCTAAAGACAATCCTAAGCAAGTTTTAATTTCGTTAATTGCTTGTTCTTTTGTAATATTTTTATCTCTACTTGCTAAAGAGATTTCTATTGAAGAAAAAGGAATCATCTTTGATTTCATGTAATAAAATCTTTTAAATTGGGAATATTCTTTGCATTTTTCGATTGAGCAACTTGTATGCAAGCCTTTATCCTCTTCATCTGGACAAACCCAGCCAATCTCTTGAACAAGTTTATCTTTAATATCACGCCAATCATATACTTTATTTTCGCTTATTTCATCAAAATCAATATGAACAAAAGCAGGGATGTTTCCAGTAAAAGACGAACTGCGAATCGCTTTTTTTAGAGGTTTTGTAATATGCTTGATTTTATGAATAGAAGCAATAATATTACTCACCATTTCATTTTCATAACCAGACATTTTTTTCACAAGACTATCCCCATATGCTAATTGTTTCATTGACATTATTGTGTGAAATTGACCTTTTTTATATGGTGGTCTTAAAGTAATAATTCTTGAGATATTTATTAGTGTTTGTAAAAACTTATTTTTTAAAAACTTAAAGGTAAATAAAGGCGCCATACCATTATAATATAAGTTTTTCATTTGAACAGGCTCATTTCCCAAAATAAAATAAGGGACTTTTTCATTAACTAATAACGGATAGAATAATACATAAGCAAGCGAAGGACATGCACAAGTATTTTCATTTAACCTATATAATTCCTGATAGGCAATCCGTAAATCATCATTTGCAATTGTTCTCGAGACAAATTCAACATTATCAAGCAATTTTTTGGCATTTTCAATACTTTGTTTCGCTGTTATTGACATGTATGGAATATCCCAAGTTAAAGCTAATACCCTTAATTTTTTAACTTTAGCAAGATAATAGAGTAAAAAACTTGAATCTTTTCCTCCAGTATAAAATACTGCAACATCAAATCGTGATCTTTTTGCTTTTGGAATTTCATTGATTATTGGAACAACGCTCTTTAAATCTTTTGTTTCCTCTTTTGATGCACACATTGGGCATAAACCATTATCATCAAATTCTATTCCAGGAATCAAAAAGTCATTAGCAATACAGTTTTTACAGTATTTAGCATCATTTAAAGATCCAGGCGTTGTTCTTAAATCACTTTTTGTTACAACAATTTCTTTATTAATAAGTCCTCTAATTGGTTTTAAATCATCGATATATTCACGGTTATTGATTTGATTAATGATTAATGTTTGGAGTTTTGTTAACTTGTATTCATTTTTTAAAAGATATGGTTTTTTTCGCATCCCATAATATACAAGTTTTCGCCCTTCAAGTTTCCAGCGATTTTGTAAATATAATCCCATCTATTGCCTCCCTAATTATTATTATACTATAATTATACTATATTTTATTGATTTTTTCCACTTTATTTTTATATTTTTAAAAATAAAACACCGCAAGCAGTGTTTTATACATCTATTATAACTTTTTTGCAAAATTCACAATAATAAGCAATTACCTTTGAACCACAAAAAATATCATATTCTGCTAATTTCACTGATCCTTTTGGTAAAGACCATCTTAAGGAAAATAATCCTTTTTGCTTACTTATTGGAATCCAACCCAACACTTCTCCACGAGCATGAATATTGCCTTTTTTCATTTCTTTCTCACAATATGGACAGATCATTATTATTTATCCTTTCATATATTTTAGTCTATTCCTAAATCATATTCTAATTGGCTTAAGTATTCATTTACTAGATTTCTTTTTTTATCCCAAATTTGTTTTGCTTCTTTTGTTATCATTGGATTACACATAGATGCTTGATGTGTAAAGTTTTTAATTCTTTGGCATGCTTTTTCAAATGATTGATCAGTTTCATTTCCGACCGCCATCGCATCCCATAAAATCGATAAAGCACCAGTCTCATCAAGTAAATCCGCTTCCATTAGCAGTAGCAACTCTAAAGGAATATCTTTTGTTTTCATAAGCTCTTTCCGGGAATGATTTTTGACCAAGAAACATACAAACTCAGAAAATTCTTGGGGATAGTTATTTTCAGATAAGTAATTCTCGCATATTAGTTGACTATGATATGCATGGTCTGCTCCACTGGTTGTTGCAGCATAACCTACATCATGAAATAGAGCAGCCACCAATAAGGCTTCCACATTGATATTTTTTTGATAACTAGATAAACGTTTTGCCCACATAAAGACTCTTTTTATGTGATCGCTTCTCTTTCTAAACCGATAATGAATTACGTTTTTCGTTGATGATGTTTCATTCTCATTTAAGTAATTAGAAATGTATTGAATTATTGGTTCATAATTTACTATTCCCGTTAAACCATGATTAACTTTCATGTCTACCTCCGTTTAACCAAAATTATTTATGTATATTATATCATATAGCCATAATTAAAAAAAGTCAAATTATGACATTTATTGATATCATTTCAAAAAAAATAAGCGGATAATCCGCTATTCTACTTAACTTCGGTTCCTAATGGATACACTTTTGAAACTGGAACCGTAAACATAAACCCGGCACCAGGTCTTTTTAAATCGGCCATCGCTTCTTTAACTCCATTAACCACTTTTTCAACTAATTCATCACTTTCAATTACTGTAAATATTGTTTTATTAAAAGGATGTGAACCTTCAATAATCGTTTTTAGTGATCCGAAGATAGGAATATCTTCAATCTGACCATTGATAATCGCACTAGCCATACCTTGACTATCAATAATCGTTGCTTTTACTCCTAAACTAACAAATTTAGATATTATATCATCTAAATAATGAGTTTTATTCAAGACAATAAACAATGCTTGCATTAATTTCCTCCCATTTTTATATATACATTCATTTCATTACATTCAAAAATATAATCGATTTTTTATATTATACACTAATTAAGCCATTATGTAAAATGAAAAATTATATAATTTTTCTTTTGCCGATAAAAAATAAGCATTAATTTTAAAAATAATGCTAATTTCTTAAAACAAGAATCAATCGACACGATTCTCTTCAAATTTTTTAAACTCAACTAAATCACGCTCCTGAACTGATGAGCGAACATGCATTTTCGTATTCTCAACATCATTCATTGTAATATTTTCAATGTTGTTGCTTTGAATTGAACGTTTAATCGGATCATTCTTTAAACGATCACAAAATTCGCTTATATCTGCCCCATTGAATCCTTCAGTTATTTCGGCAATATAATCAATCTTCACCTCAGGATCAATCGGAATTGATTTTAAGTTTTTCTCAATCATGGCTCTTCTAGCATCATAATCAGGCAAAGGAATGTATAAGAGTTCATTAAAACGTCCTGGTCTTAACATTGCGCTATCAATATCCCAAGGGCGATTCGTTGCAGCAAGCAATAACAGCATCGTTTCATTTTGATTAAAACCTTGAATTTGAGCTAACAATTCCGGGACTAAGCGATTCATCACCGACGAATCACCACCTCTTCTAGCAGCTAACGCTTCAAATTCATCAAAAAAAATGATTGAACGTTCGTGTTGTCTAGCTTCTTCAAATAAATTTTTTACATTTTTTTCAGCCTCCCCAAACCACTTAGAAACAATATCTGATGATTTAACTGAATAAAAATGTGCTCCTACTTCATGTGCAATCGCTTGAGCAATCATACTTTTTCCTGTTCCAGGAGGTCCGTAGAGCAAAATTCCTCCACCTAATTTTTTACGAAAAGTTTTATAAATGTCAGGATATTGAATAGGAAGTATAATTCTCATTCTTACACTCTCTTTAACCTCATGTAACCCGACAACATCATCAAAACTAATATCTGGGATTGTGGCTGCCTTCCAATTTGTTTCGGTACTATCATCCTCTTTGCTTTTTGATGGATTTGATTTTCTCGTTGTAGGATTACTTTTTACTTCCTGGCTGTCCTTTTTATATTTATGAGCTAGATCGATTAATCTTGTTGCATGTTCATAACGAACTTTTTTCAATTCACCTTTACTTTCTTGAGCTAATTTGATTAAGGTCTCAGCAGCAAGTAAAATATTCTTGCATGCTACTTCATAATTGTTTTGGTCTTTGGCTTTCATTCCTCGTTCATAGTAGAGGTTAAATGCCTCATATAAAAAACTTAAATTATCCGACATTTTGCACCCCATTAAATGTCTTTAAGTGATTTTTTAATTTCGGCCATTTTGGCTTCTAAGTCTGAATCCAACTCTTTTTCATCATTAGATAAGTCATTATCGATCAATTTTTCAATTTCTTCGTTTGCAACCTTACTCGAAGTATTGGCAATACTTTCAAAACTCATATTTGAAGTATCCAAAAGCACATCAAGATTTTCAGTTGTTGATTCAACACCAAGCATCGCTTTTTCAAATTCCTTTTGAACTTTAACAAAATCCATATCATTGGTTATCTTCGCCATTTCTTTTGAAATAACACTCATTCCTCCTAAGAAATTACTTGTCATCTTTGTTAAATCTCGCATTTGCGAAGTTAATTCAAAATTCAGAAGCATTTCTTCAGCCTTTTTCTGTTGTGCCATCGCAGTTTTTAAACCACTTAATGCTAAATTATATTGGGAAGAGGAACCTTTTAATTTTGCCTTTTTTGCAGCATCTATATACTTATCCTTTTGAGTTTCTAGACCAGTAATATACTTTGTTATATTTGACATTGTCTTTTTAATCAACATTCGTTGTTCCATTTCTTTTTCTTCTTTACTTTTAAATAAACCCATTATACTTTCTCCTTATCTATATATTCATTATCTTCGAATTCGCTATCTAACTCCTGATCGAGCATTGCGCCCCGCTCAAACTGAGCAAGAATATCTTCTTCGGCTTCTGTAGCGCCATATATTTCTTCATTTTTATCATATAGTTGATCCATTTCCGTAAAAACTTGATGGGCACCGACCAAATTGTCCTCTGCTGTTTTTCTAGCAGTAACTGATTTCGATAAAAATTCTGTTAAACTCTTAGCATCTCCTAATAATTTCACAAGTGTATCTTCACTGTTTTTCTTCATAAATGCTTGGTCATCAATTGCATCTTTCAATTTTTCCATAACACTAATATTATAATTTAAATATTGCATTCGTTTGATAATGTTATTGTTAGTTTCTTTTAAACGTTTTATTTTGTTTGCATAGAATGAACGCATTTGAGGATTTTTTTCCTGATAGCCCTTTTTATACATACTCTGTATTTCTTTCTCTTGGCTTAGGAATGAGGTTTCGATTTCTTCTCTTTCTTTTTCAAAAGCAATAATCTTATCAACTACTTCGGTGCGTTTAATTTTATTAAACTTATTTTTTCTAAATAACATCATATCACCTAAAACTTGTTCTTACGTTCAATTAGTAATAAATCAATATCTTGAAGCAAATTGTTTATTTTAACAATATCACCTTTGCCAGAAAGCGCAATCTTTAAATCATCAAGTTTATTTCCGATTTTTTGTTCAACAGTTATCATCTCAGATTTCTTTGTTGGCGGCATATACTTAATCATATCATTAATTTTAATTAATCGTTCTTTTATAATTTCATCTTGAGCTAAATAAACTAAATGATCACTTGTAGCTTTAAAATCGTTCATTTTAGAAAGATTAGATACCACATCAGTTGGTTCTTTTTTCTTACTGAAGATCCCCATCAATACATTCCTCCTTTTTTAATTTTGTTCCACAGTTTGGACAATAATGTAATTGATTAATAATTTCAAATTCGCACTCTTCACAAATAAAGATGTCAATATTTACGCTCTTCCCACAATTCCAACAGAAATTATCATTTTCACCTATTTTCTCTTTACAATATTCACATTCAATCAAGTTTTCATCGCTCTTAGCTTTAATTGCCTCTTTAACTAACTCTCGTTCAGCGGCTTCCTTTTCCTTTTGGTCATTATATACTTTCTCAAAACTTAAACCCTTTGTTTCTAGTTCAAACTTTTCTTTATACGTTTTTTCAACCAATAATTTTACATCATCGGGAATAAGGATATTTTCAATTGCAAATTCGCATAATTCAACCCCATAATCCATAAACTTCGGTTCAAGGTCTTTTTTAATTGAACTTGTAATTTTTCGCATATTTGTCCAAATCTCATAAAAACTGATTTTCTCAACAACCATTGCATTTGCAAGTGAATCCTTAATATACAGTAGCATCATCCCTCGGAAAAATTCCTGAAGGGCCTCAACAGTATACTTAGAGTCAATCCCACCTACCTTGGTTATGAACTTTCTAGCATTATCAATACGAATAATGAATGATCCGTTTAATCCGACAGAAACAGGGACATTAATTTTTGAATCAAATAACTCAATCCGATTAGGTGTTCCCCAAAGCACTTTCAAAGTCGAAGAAACATTCACATAGATCAAACTACAATAAAATTGCTTGACATCTTTCTTTGTGAAGATTCCTTTTTTAATTTCTTTCTCAATCAATTGATGTGTGCCAGGACGCAAACTGTCAAGCATTGCTCCTTCTTTAATAAAGACAATTTCATGAGTATGAGGGCACATAACCGTTGTGTTTTCATCAATTGTTTCAGCTGGATGACGCCAAACAATTGCATTATCGCCTTCAAATTTCACGAATTTCTCAAGATCTTTTCCCACTTTTAACCTCCTCTTTTTTTAAAGTAATAAAAGACTATCGATAGTTCTTTTACTTATATATCTATATTTTTTGTACAATTAATTATGATTATAGATAACTGATACTGCTTGATCTGAATTTTCATAGATACGGTTCCAATGCGGATGCCAATTGAATTGTGTATTGCTCCCTTGATAATAGATAGTTAAATTAAGACATGAAGCAAAAACGTATTCACCCATATAATCAATACTTGTAGGGATATAAATTGAATTTAAACCATAACAATTATAAAATGCATATTTTTCAATTGATGTCACACTATTGGGAATAGTAATCGTTTGTAAAGTATAACAAAATGAAAAAGCATGTTCTTCTATAACAATAATATTAGTCGGAATTATTAGCGTTTCAAGTTTTCCACATAATGAGAATGAATATTTATTGATTTTTGTTAAATTAGATGGAATCGTGACGCTTTGTATTTTTTTACAATTATAAAAAGCATAGTCATCGATTAAAGTAACCGAATCTGGAATCGTTATTGATAATAAATTTTCACAGTCCCTAAAAGCTGATTTTCCAATTGATTTAAGTCCAACAGGCAGGTTTATTTCTCTTAAATTCTCTGCCCCCATAAAAGCTTCTGCTTCAATTTCTCTAATATTATTCGGAAGTTGAATACTTTTTCCGGCATAATTGCGAAAACAAGGATTTATTACCTTAATATTTGAATTCAAATTCATTATAATATTTTGGGTTGCGCCTGCAAAAGCGTCATTCTTTATTCTTGTAATCTTACGCCCTTCAATACTTGAGGGAATCACAAGTGTTGTTAATTCGTAAGGACTTTGTGATTTCTTGTATCCTGTAACTTTTACTTCATTAAAAATGTAACTATACTTTACATCATAAAGCGTTGCAGTCTTGATTTCTGTGTAAAGATAAAACCCGATTGATCCTAAATAAACTAATCCCAACACAAAAGCATAAAAACGAAAACGTTTCGGAATCCCAACTAAAGAATTTATGCGCCAAACACATCTTTTCACAAAATACTTTCTTCTTAGAATTAAAGAAAAAACAATTAAAGCACAAGCAGTAATAATTGAAGGATTATTTCCTAGTGATACTGTATAATAACATACTAATATTGGGAGTAGAGCAATGAAAGTGAAAAAAATAAGTTTTAAGAAAATAAGTCTTTTATTTCTTCGACGTAGTCTTCTATTGGAATACTCTTCTTCTTGTTTAGCTGCTAACTCAATATATGTCTCCTGATGCTCATCACCGCAATTTAAGGCATTATTAAAATCAAAATTATCTACTAATGGTTTTTTAAATTTCTTTAATAATTGCTCCGTTGAGACACACTCATATTTACATAGTAATCTTCCCATATATCCACGGCTATCTTTTTCGTTGATTGCTAAGATTTCATTGAAATATTTTAAAGCCATCTTATGTAAGCAATTATTATTTAGTTGAATAGCATAATTATATAAATAATCTGAATAGGTTTTATTTTGTTCAATCGGAATCCAACTTACCGCCAACTCAAACAGTTTGGCAGAATTTTTAGGATCATTTTTAATCTTCTCAGTCGATATTAAAAATAAATCTTCGATTATGAGATCATTGCTGAAACCATACTCTAAAATTGAATTTAGTTGTTTTTTTAAGGTTGGATTGAGTTTTAACTTTGGGTTTTTAACTCTATACTTTTTCCACATCACAAGCGTATTATCTTTTTCGATAGCTAAGACCTCATCGTAATAGCGTACGGCTGTTTTTACATCTATATCTAAACAAAAGTCAGCAAACCGAATAAGATAATTAATATAAAAATCAACTTCTGATTCTGGAATATATTTTTTCAAAGCATCAAAAAGTTCGATACTTTTTAGTTCAAATGGAACCTCAATAAATTTATAAATAAAACTCTCTTCAAACGTAATCGCATTAATGTCTTCCCATTCCATATATTTATTTATAGCAATAATCAATTTATCAATTGGATAGTCATTTCTTTTTACATAAACTGATTCTTTAAAGATATCTAAGTATTTTTTTGCTTGCTCTTCTGATACCGAATTATTAATGGCATTTTCGAAATCTTTATAGTTTTCTAATGTATTTATATTTTTAATAATATCTTCATCATTGTGCTTTAACTTCGACAACATTAATCCCCAATAAGCTTGAGAAATATTTTGATTATCTTTAATAATTTTTTCAAACTGTTTTCGGGCATGATTAAAATCATTTCTATTTAAGAATTTATATCCAATTGATAATTTCAGTTCTATATCAGGCTCGACCTTTAATTGTCCTTTTAATTCAATATTTCTTGTGGCCTTTTTTACCTGAGTAAAACTCTTAGCGCTCTTTTTAAATTCTTGTTTTTTTACTTGCTGTCTAACAATACTCGTTTTTGTCTTTAACACCAAAGATTCAACGTGATCTTCGAGGGTTTTTAGCCAATGAATATTTGTGTCAATATTTAAGGCTTCAATTTTTTGAAGTTCAAAAGGTAATGAAGAAATCTCTACATCTTTTACAATTGGAATTAGAGCATTTTGTTTCTTTTCTCCATTATTAATTAATTCTAAAAATCTCGTCCATTCATTTTTAATCCATGTACTCTCAACATAATCGCTATTAAAACAAATTAATAACATCACCTGACTGCTGTTTAAGGCTGAGAAAATATGCGGTTCATAATTTTCGCCAATTAATGATTCCAAAGAAATATTAGAAAAGAAAACTTCATAACCTATCTTATCAAAATGATGATAAATTTTCTGAGCTAATTCACTATCTTTTGTCGGATACTTTTTACCATCAATTTCTTGAGTTGCTTTAAAACAGATAAAAATATCATAGTTTTTATCTTTTTTTGCTAATTCAAGCAACTTAATTCTTATTTCTTCAATAATTTCAGCTTTTTTAATATAATCCTTACGAATATCATCATTAACTGCAGTTTCTAAGGCCTTAAGATAATCTTTATCCTTTAAGATTGAATTAAAACTCGCTCGGTGGCAGGTAGGAATATATTTCCCGTCAGTATCTTTTACATATTCGATACCTAGTTTCGATAACACCATTCCCCAATAAGCTTCACTACAAAACTCATTATCATTGATAATTTGTTTATACAGATTTATCGCATCACTAAATTTTAAAGCACACCTGGTTGCATTTGCAATATTTAAGAGTTGGGTGATGTTGTCGGAAGTTAATACTTTAGCGGGAACAATCGCCCGACAATGAAGGCATTGCCATAAACGGTTATCTCTTTCAACTATTACTAACTGACCACCACAACATTCACAAGTCATAATATTTCTATCCATAACAATAATCATTTAAACCCCTAGAGGTTTCATCCTTTCTCTTTTAGTTTATAAAAAACTATCACCAGTGTGACAATAAAATAAAAAATCCAAATAATAAATACTAAATTAATATTAATATAAAGCATAAATACAAAAGTATCACTTTAATAATATTCGAATCATTTACTAGTATTACTGTTTTGGATTGAAAGTTTAAAATATTAAATTCTATAAAACTGCGATTATTAAGATATTATCATGAATATTATACCATAATATTCCATTTAATCAAAGCTATTTTGATATAAATATTTATAAATATCTGATTTTTATTTGTTTTTTTTTGATTCTGTTTTTTGCTTTTAAATATATAAAAAAGCCCAAAAACACATCGAAATGCTTTAGGGCAAAATCATTAAGTTTAAAGAGTTATTTTTATGTAAAGGTTCAGATAGTATCATGTATTTTTAATTGGTACTAATTTAGGTTTTTCATTTAACATTATTATTTGAACAACACCTGCAATTAATAGCAGAATTGAGAATATTAAAAAACTATTTTTATAACTTATTAAAATTAAAAATTGAAAGATAATTGTAAAAAATGTATAAATGATTGTGTATATAAAAGTTTTCTTTCTTTCGCCTCTTAAACTTGCAATAAATAATAATATTCCCAAAATAATAACAATCAAATAAATAATAAAAATAAACATGGATTTAGAAGTAAAAATTGTAGATATTAAATAAAACATATATACTATAATTTGTATTAATAAAGATATGTATGAGCTATTTCCAAAAGGAATTCTAAAACATAATAAAAGAATAATTGTTAATAAAACCAGGAATGTATTTATTTTTATTAATTTTTTTCGCATCTTATAAACATCATCACTAAGTTTTTTGGGCTTTTTATATATAAAGACAACTAAAGACACCATAAATAACAATAAAAATAAAGCTACCACGAAATAATGAGTTATAAATTCAATAATAAATAATGTTAAGTATAAAAAAGATAAAATCAATTCAATTAATGAATATATTTTAAATTTTCGACTCCGATTTTTTCTCATTGAAAAATAAAGCGGAAAAGCAAATACTGTAAGCATGAATAAACATAATATTTTCATCCCAAAGTAATTTGAATACTGAATCATTTTTATTATCATTATAATATAATATTGAAAGTTTTTTATCATACTCCAATTAGAGTATGGCAAGGTAAAAAACAAAGAAATAAAAAGTACTAATGTTATAAAAATACTGTTTATTTTTAAGATATTTTGCTTATTAAATAGCATAATGGTTTGTTACCTTTCTTTTTTATGATAATTTAAAGTCATTTTACTCATAAACTTACCTAAAGTAAGAGGATACCGATAAGCCATTTTCGTTTGCAAAGTTTGCATATACGAATGACATATTATAAATCTTTTCATATTAATTCTTTTTGCCAAACCTCTTCCAACCTTCTCTGGGTCAGCTTTAAATTCATCGGGCACTGGAAGCAAAGATGCCGAAGTTGTCTTTGTTAATGGTGGGTGCAAAATGTGAAAAGAAATATTAGTATTAAGATATTCGATATTTAGACATTTTGCAAGTGATTCTATTGCGCCTTTACTTGATGCATAAGCGCTAATATTAACAAATCCCATAACTCCAACTCCTGAACTAGTAAAGAAAATTTTACCATGACCTTGTTCTTTCATAACCGGTAAAACTGTTTTCGTTATGTTGATTGCACCATAATAATTGACATCAAACACCCTTTTATATTCTTCAACTTTTGTATCTTCTAGTGAGGTAAACAAACAAAGACAGGCGTTATGAATTGCTAGATCTATTCCACCAAAATGATTAAATGTATTTTTTACGGAATCATTCACCTCTTCAGCTCTTGATACATCACAAATATTTATTAGGAGATCTTTAGGAAACTTTTCTTTTAGCAAAAGTAGATTGTTATTATTAACATCGATTACAGAAACCTGATTCCCATCTTCCAAGAATTGTAAGGTCATATAATAGCCGATCCCTTCATTGCCACCTGTTAGAATTATTTTATACATTTTGAAACCTCATTTTTAATCAATTTTATTGCTTCAACGAAATCTTTAACTTCTTTAGGGTTACACAATTCCAAAGTGATATAACCTTGATATCCATGTAATAAAATCGTTTTTAAACAATCCATCAAATTTAAATCACCTACTCTTGGTCTTAAACCTGATGCAGAGATATTCCCTTGCACATGGACATTTAGAATTCTTTTGTGATACAAAATTAACTCATTAAAATTATTATAAAGCGAACACCAATTTAAATCTAAAGTAAATCCATAATTTGGAGGCATAATACTTTCAAGCATTTCCCAAATGGCTTTTTGCGATAATGATTTATCACTAATTGGGATATTCTCAATTGCTAATGAAAAATCATATTTTTTCCCGACTGAAAAAACCATATTAAACAATTTTTCGATGTCGATCTTGTTACTATATGTATCCCATAAATGCAAAACGGCAACATTTGCATGTATTTCTTTTGCAAATAAAAGATTTTCATCTAATATTCTTAACCCTTTTGTAACCATATCTTCCTTATTACTACACAAGTAATTTCCAATGTCACGATTACAATGAATAACCTTAGGATTTAATTTTGTATTTTTTATATATGATAATAATTCGTCATGTGACGGTTTTATTGATTCTGACCACTTTGCACTTGTTGGAGTTAAAGGACGGTTATCTTGATCCCATTCCGGTAATATGACAAATTCAACTCCATCGATATCTAATTGCGAACATATACTCTCAATCACATAATAATCAGAAAAATTATCTTTTGTTGCTAACGGAATCGTTCCGGTTGATACGAGAATATCATTCATTATGTAATGCTCGTTTAAAAATTTTTTCAAAAAAATCTGAGATGATGTGCTCATGTGTCTCGGCAATTTTAAGTTTTTTGATCTCATTTTCACAGAAAAAACTAAGTTCAAGCGATTCAGAACTACAACATAAATTAGGAAGTTTATCTAATTGAATGAGATATGCACATGTAATTGTTCTAAAAATATTTCCATCGGGATATTCAATTATTCGGGTTGGGTCAGAATATAAATTAAAGAATATTAAAGATTGCTCTTGAACAATTAAACCTGTTTCTTCACATATTTCCCTAATTATACATTGTTCTAGACTTTCGTCAATTCGAAGACCTCCACCAATTAAAGCCCAACGATTACTATCTATTCTTCTTTCAAATAATATTTTGTTATTGAAAATTATGATAGCACATGCACCTAAATGATTGGGTTTATTGGGTTTAGGAGCTAAATTATTTTTATAATAAAATTTTGTTTCCTCCATATTTCACCTCACTAAAAAATAGTTTACTTTTTAAATCATATAATTATTCTTCATATATGCTAACTTTATTTCTGCCATTTAATTTTGATCGATAGAGAGCTTCATCTGCTTTTTTTATTATATCTTCTAAAGTATTCTCGCTATTTGCTGTATATAAACCAAATGAGCAAGTCATATTTATTAACTTATCTTCATAGTTAAAATGGTATTTCATAATTTTAACTCGGATATTTTCTATTATTTCATAAGACTCGTATTGGCTAACATCTTCTAAAATGATAATGAATTCCTCACCGCCATATCGAAAAATCACTCCGCCCTCACCTAAGAAGTCTCTCATGATTTTAATAACATCTCTTAAAACCATATCGCCGACAATATGCCCAAATGTATCATTAACATTTTTGAAGAAATCCAAATCAGCAATAACAATTGTAAATGGGCGATTATTATTGTTACAGTAATTCAATTTTTCTTGTGCCAAATTATTAAAATAATTCCGATTATATACTTCAGTCAATTTATCCATTGTCGCATAATATTGCAAATTTTTTATCATTAACATCTCATCGGTAATATCTTTTATGATAATGATTTTACCAGTATTTTTTACATTTGAAATTTCACAATGGAAATGCTTATGATCTTCACCTATTTTCATATCAAAATCATAGCTTGATTCATTGAGATTTTTTAAATTTGGGATAATTTCATTTATTTTTTGTTTATCTATTAGGTAAGATTCTATATTAAAAAATTTATCTGCAGCATTATTAGTATCGATAATACGTTCATCATTATCTAAAACAATAACCATCTCTTTAATATTGTCAAAGACAAGGTGTCTTGCAATCTTAATCTTATGAAAAAGTTTATTCCTAAGTAAAATTTCAGTAAACAATAAAGAAATCAAAAACAAAATTAGAACATTAATATCTAAAGCAATCGGTAAGATTCCTAAAAAATATACAGTAATTCCAATCCAAGGGAACAGGGAAGTTAAAATTATAATAAGACTTCGCTTACACAATATCCTTTTCTTATACATAAAACTTATAAAGAGATAATTACCATAAAAAAGCATTAAGTTAAGATAAATAGTACTTAATATATAACCTATTCCCGGTGTTATTTGAGCTATAGATAATGAATTAATAATTTCTGTATTGTACGATTTATAAAATAAGTGATGATACTTGTCTGTTAAATTCATTACTGATAACATAACTGGTATAATGAGTAAAATAATATATAATTTATAATTTATATATTTTTGCCGTTGGGTATATTCTAATGACATAACCAACCAACAAGATGCGATCATTAATGAACCAAAACGTTGAAATGAAGCTAATATTTTCATTTTTTCAATATCAAATGTCAATAGTTCAATGGCATAAAAGAAACTATAAATCGATAATGCAATAACAATTCCTAAAAAACCACGATAAAATATGCGATCGCGTAATCGATAAATATATACAACTAACTGCATAGTAAAAAAGGATATCATCATTACAGAAGTAAAAATCACATAATTCATAGTTCCCCCCTGAATTTACCATTATAAGTATAAACATTATATCATAAATATATTTTTAAATAAATAAGATACATTTAAAACAAAGAAAATACTTGCTTTAAAAAATAGATAATTGATAGAATAACCCCAGTAGTGCATAATAAAAAATCAAAATACAAGTGTTGTCTTTTTCTATGACCTGGATTTTGAAACAATACATATAAACTATTTAAAAAGAAAATAATTAATACTGATGGCATTAAACCTATTAATGATTCATTTAAGAAAATTTGATAAATTAAATTAGTAATAATTCCAAAAATGCATATTCTCGGAGCAATTTTGCTGATGTTATCCGCTATCTTTTTCATTCAATCCTCTAAAAGTAAACATTTTTTAATTAATATGATAAGAAATCTTAAAATATACAATATCTATTGTTTTTAAAAAAAACTTTATAAAAATATAAAGTTTTTGCGAATTCATCTCATAATTCTCCCTTTAATGAATCTATTATTTCTTGTTCTTCAGGCGAGACTTTTCTTTTACTGCTGAACATCTTCGCAATGCGATTTGGTAAAAATGTCATTACATCTTTTACAACCATTGGTATCATATGAATTGATTCTTTTATTGATGAAACTCTTATCTCTGATTTTGATAAATTCTTATACTCAGTGAATAAATATTTTCTTGTTACTACACCAATTCTGATTGTTAATAATGCATTTGAAATGCCTTGAATGATACTTGAAGCTATCGGTTTAAGAATTGGGAGTTCAGATAAAAAATTAGTAGTTGATGTTGGAAATAAGTCCGAAAAATCCAATCCTTCTAAGCCTTCAGCAATCATCGCCGTTGTAAAAACATTAACAGAGAGTTTACCTAATTTTGAATATGAAGGTCTAAATCCACATTTTAAAACTATTTCTTTAATCATTTTTAAATTAACAACGATAACAGAGATAAAATCTAACCGGCCATTTTGTGAGATGGCGGTTGAAACCATCACCGTTTTTGCATTAGATAAGATGATTTTATTTATTTCATTTTTTAAAGTTTTATTAAAATAAGTGTTTAAATTTTCTTTTAATAAATTTTCATCATATAGTCCCTTTTTAAGCATTTCTTTATCTTCTTCACTTAAAAGGCTTTTTCTAACAATGTTTTTAGTAACACGTCGATAAATACGATGCTTTTTAGTTGTATTAGGATCCAACACTGTTGCAAGTGAAAATGTTGGAGCAAATAGGATTATTCTTACTGGATTAATAATTAATAAGTAAACTAGAATAAAGGACAAACAGTAAAAAGTATATTCGATATATTCATTTATTCTTCTTAACCTTTCCCCAACAGATAAAATACTGCTAAGTAATATTAATAGTACTACAATAGATACCCCAATTCCAATCATAATCCAAAATGTATTTTTCTTATTCATATTTTTCCTGCCTTGTTATTATAATAAATCCAAAATATCTTTATACTCATCATATTTCTTTTTATAAAATCGAGTTAATTTAACTCCGTTACTTGAAGGTGTTCTGAATGTTGGAGGAAGCATATTAACATGATAAATTGAAGAGTTATGATTAGTAACTAACACCTTTTTCATGCTAATTGATTCACATATCCTTTCACCATCTTTTGAAACAGCGTCTGCTGACAATTCAACAATAAAAATATCTCTTTCTGCTAATTTTAGTAAAAATTCAATTGCACCATCAAATAATTTTTTATAAACCAATGTTGCTTTCTGGTATACAGGATCAACCACAATTGAACATAAATAAAGTTTAATAAAATCAGGCATTTTATATGTTAAAATATTGTCTATACATATTTTTGTTTCATCAAAATCATCTTTTAACGTGTTTTTAAATTCATCATTTGTTAGCGGAAGTGCACTTATATATCCAACTATCCGTTTTGATTGAGTATCTTCAACACAAATAAAAATATCAGGATTTCTTTTAAACCATATCTTTAAGATATCTAGAGGGATAACGATATTTTTATCATAAACTGATCTTGCAAGTTCAAATACCTCACTAAGTCTTTCAATGTTTAGATTTCTACCATAGATAACTTCAAGTTTAATATCATTATTCAACAAGTCATCTTGAGAATTATTGATTATTTCATAATAATATTTAATAATCAACTGCAGTGATTGATGACATATTTCAACATCTTCCTTTAAAACGACATCAATCGTATTTACATCATTTGAATCTAAAAAGTGAGCGCCATAATTTCCTAGTTCTTTAATAAAAATAAGTTTTGCATAAATAATTGCGTTAATAATCTTTTCTCTTTTCAGTGATTCAATCACTTCATGTAAATTGATTTTATCACAAGGCCCAATATTATCAATGAATAATTTACGAGCGATTCTTTCAACGATCCTTCTAGCTCGAACCAATCCCATTTCCAAATCCAAATCTTTAATACTAACAAAAAAATTATATTCTTTAATAATACTTTTAAAAAATTCATTTTTAAAATCGGGATTATTTAAAATATTTTCGATATTCATAAAACTAACTTACACTTTCTAAAAATCTTTTATATTTAATTTTTAATAATTTCAACTCATTATATTTACTAATCAGTTTAAACAAAATTGCAATAAAGAATATTGCAGTAACGAAAATTGGAAAAATAATAAGTAACGATTCTTGATTTAATACTGTGCCTGTTACTTTTTCAATAATTCCCCAAGAGGTTGCGAAAATATTAATACTACCGATAATATCTGTTACAATTAGAATCCAAATACTTAAGTTTGTTTGTTTAATATCTTGTATAAAAGCTATCTTTTCATTATTTTTATTGATAATACTATTGTATTGATTATTTAAAGTGTTTGAAAGGTGCGATAAATAAATAATCTTTTTATCTAAGTCATTAATTAGTTCATTAATTTGCATTTCTTTTCTCAACAGATTATATACATTATTAATGTGCGAAACTGTTGAGGTAACAGCAAAATTACATCGAACTTCAAACAAACTAGTCTTTGAAGATAAACTATTAACAAATGTTATCGCTTTTTCAACATTACCCTTCTTAGAAACATCAATCTTTTTATCAATGGCATTTATCTGCTCTAATCTTTTTAGTAAAGTAAATCGTTGATTAAGAACAAGCAAAAACAAGTAATAATATTGCGCTTTAGTATTGGAGATAAAAGTTGTTAGAAAGAAATTATTAGTTATTTCATCATCAACCAAATAAGAAATATTAATCGCACCACTAGTCGATACTCCCCAAACGGAATTTTCAAAGGTTTTTAACTGATTATTCAATTGAAATGTTTTATATGAATCTTTGAAATTGTTTCTGCCTTTTTCAATTAACTCATCGATGTTATCTGGTTTTTTATCAAAAATAAGCACAGAAAATGTGATTGGTTTATAATCGCAAAAACTTAATTTATAATTTTTATCAAAACCATATATACATTCAATATCTTCTAATAATTTAAAAATAATATTTTTAAAGTTAAACTGTTCATGAATAGTTTCATTTTTTGAAATTGAAACTTCATATTCAAAAATATTACTATCACTTTTGATTTCAGCTAAAAAGTAGTTAATGTTCAAATATTCATCATACGTTTTTATATCGTAATTAACTTCAAATTCTAAAAAACCAACATTAGTTTCAAAAAGAATTAAAAAAACATTAGATATATTAAACCGAAACTTTTCATCTAGTCCCTTTTGTCTAGAAATCATTGTAATAGGAATTTTAGGGTTATGAGGTAATCCATAATCTCTTCTGATACTTGAATTAAATAGATAACTCTTTCCAATGGCATCTTTGTTATCGCTGATTTTATTGTTTATATTTTGAAGAAGATGCTGGGTTGAAAAATCATTCTTAATCCATTTATTAAATTCCTTGTTATTTTTAATAACTGTTTTTTGATCTATAGTATTTATATCACAATTAGAAAAGGAAAAGGGAATCAATAATTTCGTATAATTCTTTAAAACCATATAATGCTCCTACAATAATATTATTAAGAATAATATAATGATATCATATCAAACAAATTATTACAAGAAACGAAATTATTATACCATACTGTCAAATACAGAAAAGGATAGGTTAAGTTTCGAAAATTAGTGGTTCCTTTTTTTCATCAATGGAAATGAAACTATTTGATATTTTAGAAATTATAATAATATAAAAAATTGCCAAACCAAGAAATGCGATGCTATTA
>OBJA01000849.1_pt1 | contig 24306 bp, 16 predicted proteins | sample 1519751 | NCBI WGS metagenome assembly OBJA01 (sample SAMEA3881238, study PRJEB22517) | soil metagenome | biome: lake sediment; feature: soda lake sediment; material: sediment, water from around vicinity | place: India | collected 2013-12-23 | depth 3 m
TTGTTGGTTTACCCGGAGAATTAATGACCTTAAATGGACAGGGAACACGAAAAGATGGTACATTATGGCGTTGGCCTTTGGTCAAATCAATGCATCCGATGAAAGAAAATGTAGAAATCCTTGGTGCATATTTCAACAACGATGGCATCAATATAATGCACGACGATTTCTTCTTTCCGATGGCAGAGGAAACCAAAGCAATTTTAAAAATTGCACGCGACGAAGCTCCAGATATAACGGTTTCATTGCATTCTCACAGTCATGCTCCATGTATTTTGCAACCAGCATACCTTCCCTTTTTCATGAAGGAGAAAGTTGCTGATCTGGCAAATAACCTGAATGCTCAATATGAGTATATAGGATTGCCTCATATGTCAGACGGCTGGCAGCTGAAAGCTTTAATTGATGATGAAAGCTTTCCTCCCACAGTACCTTTTAATTTGGTTAGTGCGGTGCATCATATTTCCGGTTCAATGGCCTTTACTTTTGAATGTTGTCATGGAGTGGTAAATGACAAGATTCAAAGGCCTGTAAATTATGATGATATATTGGATATTCAGTTGGTGCTGTATCAGGAGATGTTTAAATATATAAGCCACAACAGATTGTATTGGGAATAATCTAAAAAATAATATTATGAACTCAGAAAAATCGTCCCGCAGGGAATTTATAGGTAAAACAAGTTTGGCATTGGCCGGTATGGCTTCTGTGCCCTCGGTTTTGAATGCAGCAAGTTATCGCAGAATATCCGGGTCAAACGAGAAAATAAGGATGGGCTTTATAGGGGTAGGAAACCGTGGCACACAACTTCTGCATTTGTTTAAGGATGAACCCGATTGTGAGGTAGCTGCTCTATGTGATGTGTATGAGCCTTATTTGTCACGTGACCGTTCAAAAGTAGATTCACGTTATTTAGAATCAGTAGGTGGCTCAGTTCCTAAAATGGGAGAAGTTTTTCATACCAGTCCAAAACTATATACTGATTATCGTAAACTCCTGGAGGATAAAAATATTGATGCAGTTTGTATTGCTTCACCGGATCACTGGCATGCCCTTCAAACCATTCATTCAATTGAGGCAGGCAGGGATGTTTTTGTAGAGAAACCTTTGACTAAAACAATTGTGGAAGGCAGAAAAATGGTAGAGGCTGAAGCAGCAGGTAAACAAATTGTTGCAGTAGGTTTAAACCGCCGGGGAGCCAGTGTTTATCAAAAATTATCACAGGATATTACTGGTGGTAAGATAGGAAAGGTAACAGTTGCACAGGCTTATCGTATAAGTAATATGTCTCCGGCAGGTATTGGTAAGATGAAACCTGAAATTCCACCACAAAATTTTAATTGGGATTTATGGCTAGGACCACGTGCCTATCGGCCATATCAATATAATATTGCTCCTTACAGGTTCCGTTGGTGGACTGATTATTCATCACAAATGGGCAATTGGGGGGTTCATTATATGGATGTAATTCGTTGGATGATGGGTGAAACAGCACCTGCTTCAATCTTTGCAACGGGTGGTAATTATGCTGTTGATGATGACAGGACAATCCCCGATACGATGCAGGTGACCTTTGAATTTGCCAGCGGTGCTATCGTATTGTTTAGTATATTCGAAGCAAGTGGAGGAGGATTATTCCCCTATGGCGAAGTGGAACTTAGGGGTACCCGCGGAAATTTATATGCTCATGAAAACGGATACCGGATTATTCCCTCTCAAAGAGGTTCAGGTGCCCTCACACCAGAAGAATATGAAGAAAATATTCAGATGCTGGAAGATGGAAGCAACAAAGGGAGTACTGCCACACTTGTTCGTAATTTCCTCGATTGTGTAAAGTCAAGAAAGGCTCCATTATGTACCCTTGAGGACGGCCACCGTTCCACAAGTTTTGCTCATCTGGCAAATATATCCCTGGCAGTAGGGAAGAAGCTGGATTGGGATCCAATAAAAGAACGTTTTACGAACTGTGATGAAGCAAATAAACATTTGCATTATGAATACCGGAAGCCCTGGAAAATTTAAGAATCATGTTTATGAAATCAGGTAGACGGGATTTTTTAACCAAATTAATGGCAGCAGGTGCAGCAATACCTATGAGGTTTAATACCTGGGAAGCAGGGGCCTGGCTCCTTGAAAGCAAATTGGGCCCTATAACCATGTTTACCAAGCCCTTAGATGAGTTTGAGCTGGAATTTATGGCTGAAACATTTGCAATGGCTGGCCTTGATGGATTTGATCTCTCGGTGAGACCGGGAGGAAGAGTAGTGCCTGACAGGGTGGTTGATGATTTGCCAATGGTGGTTGAAACTGGCTGGAAGTATAATCTTTCAACGCCAATGATGGTCACCTCTATACGTGAAGCTAATGAAGAAACAGAGAAGGTGTTGAGAACAGCTGTAAAATGTGGAGTTAAGCATTACCGACTGGGATACTACAATTACGATTACTCCAAAGGTATCGTTGAAACTCTCAAGAGTATCAAGAATAACCTTGCTCCACTGATTCAGCTAAATGAGCAAACAGGCATTCAGGCGGGATATCAGAACCATTCAGGAACCAGGGTTGGTGCTCCGATGTGGGATGTATGGGAGTTAATTAAGGATTTCCCTGTTGAGTATTTAGGTAGCCAGTTTGATATCAGGCATGCAGTTACTGAGGGAGCAGAATCCTGGGAGTTAGCATTGCGCCTGTTGGGGAATAATGTAGGATCTGTTGCAGTTAAAGATTTTATATGGAAGGTTGTTAATGGCAAGGCAAAAGTTGTTAGTGTCCCACTTGGTGAGGGGATTGTAGATTTTGATCATTTTTTTACTCTTGTTCATGCGTTGGGTATTGCTGCACCCATTTCTCTACATATTGAATACCCTCTTCTTGAAAGTAGGGAGGAAAACCTAAAACTCCTTCAAAAACAGAAAATAATAGCAACCAAACTTAAGAAAGATGTCGATTTTATCCGTATGCATCTTAAAAGGTTCTAAAAAACTTTAATCATGAAATGAGCATGAGTAGCAGTACATACCAACCAGGTACTATAAAAACCCTTATGCGTATTCCATATTATGCCTTTGAAAATTAATACTTCTAAAAATATGAAAAACAATTCAAGACGTACTTTTATTAAAAATAGTTTATTGTCAGCAGGAGCTGCATGTACCATTAGTCCATCAATGATTTTGGCTGCATCGTGTAATAATAGCCAAAGCCTTGCCAATATTCACATCAGCCGGGTAGATTCAAATTTTGAAAGGGAGCCTCTTATCCGTCCTTTTGGTTTTAAAGGGGGGTATATGACTGAAATATGGCAAACGGTTAATTATCTTGAGAGTGATTCAGGCAAACATGGCATTGGTTTATGTACCCAGAACGTGCTTTGGTCCGACGCTGAAGTGTTTGCCAGTCATTCTGAAAGCGGGGGTAACTCATTGATGTATTCATTAACTGAAAGAGCTCTTCAGATAGCTAAAGGCCAAACTTTCAGGACTCCACTTGAGTTACTTGATAATATCTTCCCTGATTTGGAAAACTATGCGAAAAAACTGACATCTAATGATTATCTAAGGCAAACATTCGTCCTGAATGCCATGGTTGGTTTGGATAATGCTGCATGGTTGCTGTATGCCAAGGAAAATGGATTCAGAACCTTTGATGAAATGATACCTGCCGATTTAAAACCTGCCCTTTCCTTTAGGCACGAAAAGGTTGCCGGCATTCCACTTATGGCCTACAACATTCCAATCAATGAGATTAAAGCGGCTGTTGATGCAGGTTATTTCTTTATGAAAATTAAAATTGGACAGCCGGGAACTCAGAAGGAGATGCTGGAAAAAGATAAAGCACGACTCACCGAAATTCATAATACCATAGGACATGTGGAAACAAAATATACAAAGGACGGTAAACTGCCTTATTATTTTGATGCCAATGGCCGGTATGAGAAAAAAGAAACTCTTTTCCAACTGCTGGAACATGCTGAAAAAATTGGTGCTCTGGATCAGATTGCAGTTATTGAAGAACCATTTCCTGAAGAACTGAAAATTGATGTTGCCGACATACCCGTAAACCTTGCTGCAGACGAAAGCGCACATACCGATAAAGACGCCATCGAACGAATTGAAATGGGTTATGGTTCTATTGCTGTGAAGCCTATTGCCAAAACCTTAAGTATGTCGATGCGGATAGCTAATGTTGCACATCAACGGAACATTCCATGCTTTTGTGCTGATCTTACGGTTAATCCCATTTTAGTGGAGTGGAATAAAAATTTTGCAGCACGATTGGGACAGTTCCCGGGTATAGGCGAATTGGGGCTTATGGAAAGTAACGGACATCAGAATTACAGGAACTGGGACACCATGATGAGTTACCACCCGCGCAAAAATTCTTCCTGGGTTAAAGTTAAAGATGGTGTGTATAATCTGGACGCTGAATTTTATAACGCCGGGGGAGGTATTTTTGATCCGATGCCTCACTATGAAAATATGTTTGTAAAAAGTTGAGATATAAATTTACTATTAAACTGTTAACATGATGAGATCAAACAAGCGTATGAGCATATCAAATAATGTAATCATTCATTTTAGCCTGTTTTTTTTATTATTGATGTTTGACACGGCAGTGATATCAGGTCAGCAATCAGTTGATTTTGATGATAAAACTCCTGTCTATAAAAATCCTGCTTATCCGGTTGAAAAAAGGGTTGAAGACCTTCTTTCCCGTATGACTCCGGAAGAAAAAATTGGTCAGATGAACATGCCTTGTCTTTATATTAATGCCCTTGGAAAAGATATTCCTTCTAAAGTGAAAAGTGTCAGGGGGCTTGCAGGAGGATCATTTCGGCAAGATATCGGACCGATTGGAGGTTTTTTTACACTTGGCAATAATATTCTGATAATGGATACCCGGAAACAGGCTGAGTTTTTTAATGAGCTTCAGAAAATAGCAATTGAGCAGACCCGTTTGGGAATTCCTTTGTTGCAAACAGAAGAAGGAACTCAAGGCTTAATGATTCCGGGAGCAACGATTTATCCCGAAGGTCCGGCATTGGGAAGTACATGGGATTTGGATCTTATGAGGAAAGTGTATGCTTCGGTTGCCAGAGAAGCCCGTGCCGTTGGGATTCACCAGCTTTACACCCTTGTGGTGGAGCCAATCCGTGACCCGCGTCTTGGAAGGAATCAGGAAAGTTATAGTGAAGATACATGGTATCTGACCCAAATAGCTGAAGCTATAGTGCGGGCAGTTCAGGGGGACGATATATCTGCCAAAGATAAAACGGTTGCTGGCCTTGCCCATTTCCCCGGACAAAGTGAACCTGCGAGTGGAATGGAAAGAGGCAGTATGGAGATTTCAGAAAGAAAACTCCGGGAAGTATTCCTTCCTCCATGGATTTCGGGGATTAAAAATAATGGTGCGCTTGGGGTTATGGCAACTTATGCAGCTATTGATGGTGTTCCTACACATGCCTCCGAATTTTTGTTGACAAATATTTTAAGAGACGAATTAAAATATGAAGGACTGGTGCTTGGGGAAGGAGGGGGCCTGACCTCCATCGAGTATGAAGGTTTGGCTGCTACACCAAAAGAAGCAGGTATACTTGCTTTAAAAGCCGGTCTTGATGTGGGTGTTTCATGGGAGGAAGCCTTTTTAACGCCAATGCTTGAAAATTTGCGTGAGGGAAATGTGTCAATGGAATTAATTGACAGGGCGGTAAGAAGAATATTGAGGCTTAAATTCCAATTGGGCCTTTTTGAAAATCCATATGTAGATCCGGTTTATGCTGAGGGTGTAATGCATACCGGAGAAAACCAGGAGCTTGCATTGGAGGCAGCACGCAAGGGTATTGTGTTGTTGAAAAACGATAATAATACCCTGCCATTAAAAAAGAACTCATTAAAGAACATCGCTGTTATCGGCCCCAATGCCAATCATGCCTTGAATCAATTGGGAGATTATACTACCCGGGAGGTAAAGCAGGAAATTATAACTGTGTTAAAAGGTATAAAGGAAAAATTACCCACAAATGTCAATGTTCAGTATGTGGAGGGTTGCAAGGTTATTGGAGACGAGTTGAATGAAATCTCCCGTGCGGCAAAGATTGCAAGAAAGGCTGATGTTGCCGTAGTTGTGCTTGGGGAGAATGAATGGCAAACTCCTGGTAACAAAGGTACCAGCGGTGAAGGTTACGATGTGGCAAATCTTGAACTGACAGGCCTTCAGGAAGATCTTTTAAAAGCTGTATTTGAAACGGGTACACCTACTATTCTTGTATTAATCAACGGACGTCCTCTTGCCATTCCCTGGGCAGCCGAACACCTGCCTGCAATAGTAGAGGCGTGGATTCCGGGTGAAAAAGGTGGTACAGCCATAGCCGATGTACTTTTTGGAGATTATAATCCTTCAGGAAAACTCCCGGTTACCATTCCCCGGCATTCCGGGCAGATCCCGGTATATTATAATTATATGCCATCAAAACAATATTGGATAGACCATCATTGGGGGGCAGCTTATGCCGACATGCCGCCAACACCACTGTGGGAATTTGGATACGGACTTAGCTATACCACTTTTGAATACAGCAATCTTAATATTTCTCCAGAAAGAACTGGCCTCCATGGAAATGTAAATGTGAGTGTTGATGTGACAAATACAGGTAACCGGACAGGAACTGAGGTTGTACAGTTGTATATAAGGGATGTGATTTCATCTGTCACCAGGCCGGTTAAGGAACTTAAAGGTTTTGAAAGAATTTCGCTTGAACCCGGAGAGACAACGAAAGTAGAGTTTACCTTAAAATACGAACATCTGGCTTTTTACAACAGGCATATGGAGTTTGTTGTGGAACCAGGTGTTTTTAATGTAATGGTGGGAAGTTCTTCTGAAGATATAAGGCTACGCGGAGCGTTTGAACTGTCAGGAGCTAAAACCAATAAATCGGATATTGAATATTATTACAATCGAAATCATTAGAATTAGAAACCATGAAACGGGCATGATTCGTTAACATAAGTACGGATGAAATTCATCATGCGAGTTCCATCCGACCATTAAAAAATAAATTAATTACGGATGAAAATCAATAATCTGTTCCACTGGATGCTTATCCTGGCCATGTTATTTCCTGAAGTCATAATTGGACAATTAACAACAGGAAAAGAAGGCATCGCAAAATTAGGTGTAAGCCGGGTTAATATTACTCCTGATAAACCTGCCATGATGAGTGGCTATGCTGCACGTGAAACACCGTCCGTAGGTATAAATGACAGCCTGTATGCGTCTGCATTTTACTTTTCGGAAAACAAGACTCATAGCCTTCTTATAACTGCCGATATCATTGGTTTTTCTTTTAATTTGACGGAGGAATTAAGGAGTTCTATTTCTGCTGCAACAAAAATCCCGAAACAGAATATAATGCTTGTTGCTGCCCACAATCATGGTGGACCATCAGTTGGAGATCATGGGCCAGAATCGGTCAGAGAGTATACTGCCGAGTTGAAACTAAAGTTGATTAACCTTGCTGCAGAAGCAACTAAAAACCCTGTACCATTCAAAATGGGATCAGGTACCGGATACTGCGATTTGAATATCAATCGACGTGCTGAATTTTCAAAGGGCGAAGTCTGGCTGGGACGAAACCAGGATGCGGCTTGTGATCATGAATTAGCTGTTTTAAAGTTCGAAAGCCTTGATAACAAGTTGCTGGCAGTGCTGATTAACTGGCCTTGTCATGGTACTGTTACCGGAGATTCAAACTATATGATTACAGGTGATTGGCTGGGAGCGGCAGCAAGATATGTAAGGAATGCTATGGGAGAAGATGTTGTTGTTGGGGTTACAGCCGGAGCCTCTGGTGATATCAATGCTATTTACGGCCCGGGAAATGTATTCCGGGAAGTGGAAGCTGTAGGATACCATGTTGGAGATGAAGCTGTAAGGGTAATGAAAAATGTGACTGCATATCCTGTTAATTCAATTAAAAGTCAGGAAAAGATGTTGACTTTCTCTGGGAAAAAACCCTGTCCCGATCACTTTCCGCAAAAATCTTTTGAGCCGGGACCGGATACGGATGTCCGGTTATCGTCATTAAAAATTGGAAATGTTGTGTTGGCAGGTATCTCAGGTGAAGTGTTTAACGAAATAGGCATGGAAATCAAAAAGCAATCACCATACTCAAATACAATCGTCTTAACCCATTGTAACGGGTCGAGTGGCTATATTTGTACCGACAGTGCTTTTCCTAAAGGTGGTTATGAGGTAAAAGTCACACGGCTTATGCCAGGAGCTGAAAAACCCCTTGTGAACGAATATGTCAATTTGATTTATTCATTCGGGAACTGAACAAGTACAATATTCCCTTTAAATTGGAAGCGGAAAATTCCCCTGCCTCTCACCAGAAAGGGGAATTATTTTTTACTTCCTGTAATTTTTGTTGTCCAGATAATTCCGTACTTTATAGTCAATAAGTTTATCAAAAAAACACTTAAAATATGAGTATGTTGGAGAAACATTGCAGAATCGGCAGTTATGTGAATTTATGTGATGAAACATATTCTTATTTTGCTGGAAATGATTATCTTGGACTTGCCAGTCATCCTGCTGTAATAAATGCTGCTTCCCAGGCACTTTATAAATATGGTGTAAGTTTTTCTGCCTCAAGATCAACTACAGGAACCTCTGAAATTCATCTGGAACTGGAACAACTTCTGGCACAGTTTAAGGGCCATGAAGATGCGGTGGTGTTTGCAACCGGGTATCTTGGGAACAGGATGCTTCTGCAGGCATTGAGAAAACAATTTTCAATCGTTTTTGCCGATTCGCAAGCACATCCAAGTACGATTGAAAGTGTCCCGAATGGAACAGAACTAAAACTCTATGAACATTGCAATATTGCTCATTTAGAAATACTCCTGAGGAAGCTAAATAATCACCGGGCATTAATCATCACTGATGGTGTTTTTCCGCTTACCGGAGAGATTGCTCCTGTTGATGTGCTGTATTCCCTTGCAAATAAATATGATGCCCTGCTTGTTGTGGACGATGCTCATGCCACTGGAATTTTGGGAAATACCGGCAAGGGAACCCCTGAATATTTTAATCTTGATAAAGCTGCAAACATATACCAAACAGAAACCATGAGCAAGGCATTGGGTGCATATGGTGGATTCATATCTGCCGATAAGAATCTTATTCAAAACATACGCATGAATTCTTCTTTTTACCGGGCATCGACTGCATTGCCTCCACCATTGGTAGCTGCCGGTTGTGCTACCCTGCGCCTGATTCAGGAAGATATTGTACTACGGAAAACTTTAAAAGAGAATTCGGATAAAATCCGGAAAGGCATCAAAGAGTTGGGATTTCTTACTTCCAGTATAGATACTCCAATAATACCGATCATATTCCAAGACAGCAAAGTAACTGCCAGCCTGTCAGAATTTTTGAAAGTAAATAAAATAATTGCCCCAGCGGTAAATTATCCCGTTGAAACAGGTACTTCTATTGTAAGAATAACTGCTTCCTCAATTCATTCAGAAGAGCAAATCGACTACCTTCTGTCTATGTTGAAAAAATGGACTGAATCTGAATGCCATTATCTTTTTAAACAATCTCCACCATAAACAATGCAATGATTTCAGGCAGAAATTACAAGGAATATTTTCTATACCTTTATTACCGCGCCGATTGTAGTTTTAAATTTTATACATGTGAAATTCCTTAAACTGTTTTAAAAAAAATGATGAATATAAATCCTACAAAAAAAAGAAGTATTGCAATTTTTTTCTTCTTTGCATTTCTGAAGTTAGGTTGGGCACAGGAGTACCAACCTGAAAATTCTTCTTCTGACGGTTCAGGCTTTATGTGGCCAAAAGATATTAAAATGGCCATCAGCCTTACATTCGATGATGCCCGTTACAGCCAGATAGATTCATGCATTCCCCTTCTCGATCAGTACAATGTTAAAGGGACCTTTTATGTCTCAATAAACAATTTAATGAGCCGGATTGATGCCTGGCGTGAGGCGGTTGATAATGGGCATGAAGTTGGAAATCACACATTAAGGCACTCCTGCAGTAGAAATTTCAAGTGGGCAAGGGCCCACGCGCTGGAAGATTACAGCATAGCTCAAATGGAGGCAGAACTTGATTCTGCCAATATTATTATTGAGGAATTACTCGGGATTCAACCGGTTTCATTTGCCTATCCCTGCGGGCAAACATACATTGGCCAGGGTGTTGATACAAAAAGCTATGTTCCTGTTGTAGCGGCTAAATTCCAGTCTGGCCGTACATGGATGGATGAAGCCCCTAATGATCCTGTTTTCTGTAATGTTCATCAACTTACAGGCATCAAGCTTGACGGCAAGCATTTTGAAGAATTAAAGCCTGTCATTGATCTGGCAGCAAAAGACGGCATGTGGTTAATCCTTGCAGGTCATGAAACTAAAAAAACGGGAGATTCCGATGCATTGGTTAGTTCCCTTGCTACCATAGAGGCCCTTTGCCAATATGCAAAAGATCCTGCAAATGGAATCTGGTTGGATAATGTTCAAAATATAGCTTCATTCATTGTTAATCAAAACAATGCTGAAAACCTGAAAGTGAAGCAGAAAACAGATTAGCAACCACTTCCCCGGTTAAGCTGGGATACTAATCTCTGGCTGGAGAAAAACTTCGGATTGCGCGGTGGCCGGAATTGCTGATGTAACTTGTATTAGCTTGATTTGCTGTCTGTCAACTGGTATTCTCCGGGAGTTTTACCCGTCACTTTTTTAAAAACTTTGCTAAAATGATACCGGTTATTAAAACCACATTGAGAGTAAATTTCTGCTATAGGATGAATTTTAAGCAATTCTTTTGCGAGTTCAATACGTTTGTGACACAAGTATTCATGAAATGTTTTACCATAAATCTCTTTGAATTTATGGGTAACAAATGATGGGCTTCTGCCAATAAATGTTGCTGCTGAGTTCACATCAATGGGTTTATTAAGATTCTCTTCAACAAACTTTTTCAAATAATATTCAGGCTTTGCTTTTTTTAATTCAATCATCCTGGTTTTGAGTATGATGTCTGCAAACTTTTGAAAAAGTTCTGAAATCAAAACAAGTTTCTCTTTTTCAATAATTGACATTTCATTATAACTTTTCTCCAACTCCTTTATTTCTGAATGTTCATGTAATGAACATGCTTTTGCAATGCTTTTAAAATCTTCTTCCGACCTTACCTGTCCAAAGTGCAGGTATCCGGCAAGCGAATTTTCAATAAACAGGGGAAGAAACATTTCATACAAGCCGTTATCACACCTATATAGAATGGGCTTTCTCTTTCTGTTTGCCTCCTTGAATTTTTCCCTGTCACATGCAATACATCTATGTTTTAATTCTTTTTGAATGATGCGGCAATAGTTTTGATAATCCCCGTTTTTGCCTGCAATTTCAGAAGTATATTGTTTGTCATCAATCGCATACAAGAATGCAGTCCTGATATTAAACAAGTTTGACGACAAATCCATCAACTCCTTAATTTCATCAACTTCAATTAATAGTTCCTCATTATAAACATCCATAGCGCAGATTCTTCAGGTTTAAATTACTCCAAATTTAAAAAAATTAAGCAATTGCCGGAATAGATATTCCATTTGCTTCTTTTGACATTGAAATGCATGCGCTTAAGGTATTTATTTGTAAAAATAAAACTTTAAAAAAAGGAGGAAATTATGCCAGGTCCAGGTGCTTATTGGTTTGGAAAAGAAGAAAAAGACGCTGTAATGGAAGTTATGCAAAGCGGTTATCTTTTCCGTTACGGGAGTGTAAACGACCCCAAATTTTTACATAAAGTTTCAGAATTGGAAAAAGAATTTGCCCGCTACAGTGGCGCAAATTATGCTCTGGCAACATCATCAGGAACTTCATCTCTTCTTGTTTCTCTTATTGCCATGGGATTAAAACCTGGCGATGAAGTTATTGTTCCTGCCTATACTTTTGTTGCCACCTATTCAGCATGTATTTTTGCAGGGCTGGTTCCTGTCCTTGCAGAAATCGATGAAAGTTTATCCATCGATCCCGACGATATTGAACGGAGAATTACTTCACGTACAAAGGCAATTATCCCGGTGCACATGCTCGGAAATCCTTGTAATATGGACAGGATTATGGAAATTGCACGAAAGCATAATTTATGGGTTTTGGAAGATAGCTGTCAGGCTGCCGGTGCATCCTATAAAGGAAAGAAAGTGGGCACTATTGGTGATATGGGAGCTTTTTCGCTGAATATCTTTAAGACAATAAACAGCGGCGATGGTGGTTTGGTGATAACCAACAACGAAAAATTATATGAAACGGCATTTGGTGCCCATGATCAGGGTCATAAACCGAACCGTTTTGGCGTTGAAGTAGGAGCACGCAGTGTTCTGGGATTAAATTTCAGGATGAATGAGATTACTGCAGCTGTTGGACTGGCGCAACTGAATAAACTCGACCGGATTATTTCTGTGCTGCGTGAAAAAAGAAGCAAACTGAAGAATCTTATTTCAGATGCCGGCGGATTTAAATTCAGGGTTTTGAACGATCCGGAAGGTGGAGATGCAGCCACCCTATGTACTGTTATTTTTGATACATGGGAAATGGCACAAAAAGTTTCGAAGGCTTTGGGATCGAAAACCATTGATCAGAGTGGCTGGCATGTCTACGCCAACATGGAGCATGTACTACGTCATCTGAAAGAAGTGGGACAACCGCATACCAAAGGCTCTTATCCTCAAACCGATGATATCTTAAGCCGGGCCATGAACATCAGCATTGGTGTTGTCGATGGTGGTTTGGGTGCCGGGTGGGGAATCAACATTAATTCAACAGATGAAGAAATAGAAAAAGCTGCCAGCCAATTTATCGAGGTCTGCAAACAGGAAGCAGTTTTATTATGAATATAAAGAACAGGCAGAAAAGCTTTTGCTTAATGCCTGTTCTTTCTTCCGCGACATTTAAATAAAATAAAACAGAACAACTTATGTCAAAAAAAGAAATAAGGGTAGCTCTGATTGGGCACCAGTTTATGGGCATTGCACATTCAAATGCATTTCGGAATGCTGAAATGTGGGCCGGAATACCAGCCAAAATAACAATGAAATGTCTTTGTGCAAAGGATACTCCCCAAAACCTGAGAATTTTTGCGGATAGATATGGTTGGGAAGAAGTAGAAACCGACTGGAGAAAGGTGGTTAACCGTAAAGATATTGATTTAATAAGCATTGCTGCCCCTAACATTCTTCATAAAGAAATTGCCATTGAAGCAGCTAAAAACGGAAAACATATTTTATGCGAAAAACCATTGGCCAACAACCTGCATGAAGCCAAAGAGATGTTACATGCTGTTCAGAAGGCGGGGGTAAGGCATTGTTGCGGCTACTCATACCGGTTTACTCCTTCATTGGCATTAGCCCGTCAGCTGGTTCAGGAAGGCCATATAGGAAGAATATATCATGTATTTGTTCGTTATGCCCAGGACTGGATTACGGATCCAAATTTTGCAATGGTGTGGCGGTTTGATAAAAAAGTAGCAGGATCAGGGCCATTGGGAGATTTAAGCGCCCATTCAGTGGATGCAACCCGATTCGTAACCGGTTTAAAATTCAAAGAAGTAACAGGAAACCTTCAGACATTGATTAAAGAGCGTCCTGTTGACAGCAGCAATCCTGAAGGTCCAAAGGGACAGGTAACTGTTGACGATGTAGCACAGTTCCTGGTAAATTTTGAGGGTGGCGCAACAGGTTGTTTTGAATCTACCCGGCTCGCGACAGGACGAAAAAATTACAATACAATTGAGGTTAATGGTGAAAAAGGCTCAATCGTATGGAATTTTGAGGACCAGAATTATCTGCTTTATTACGACAATACACAATCAGCCAAAGAAGCAGGATTTCGTAAGATTAATGTGACGCATGATGTACACCCCTATAATGGCGGTTGGTGGCCGCAAGGCCATGGCATTGGTTATGCTGATTCATTTGTCATTGAGGTTGGTGAATTTATCCGGTCAATTGTTGAAGAAACTGAGTTCCATCCTGACTTTGAAGATGGTGTAAAGGCCCAGGAAGTGCTGGAGGCAGTAGAAAAGTCGGCTGAAGCACGAACGTGGATTCAATTGTAAAACAATCTAAAACAGCAAAATGAATGTTTCTGCAAGTGAAAGTAACCTGCCCCGGGTGATTGCGCTTTCGACGGTTGCCGCTCTTGGTGGGTTTCTTTTTGGATTTGATAGCGGCGTAATAAATGGTACGGTTGATGCATTGCAGATGGCTTTTAATTCAGATGCCATCGGTACAGGTTTTAATGTAGCATCTGTTTTGATAGGTTGTGCAGTGGGTGCCTTTTTTGCCGGTATGCTGGCCGATAAATTTGGCCGTAAATATGTTTTAATTGCTGCAGGATTTGCTTTCATTGTAAGTGCATGGGGATCCGGTATATCATCTGGATCCGCTGAATTCGTAACCTACCGGTTGCTGGGAGGGCTTGCTGTTGGTGCAGCAAGCATACTTTCTCCTGCATACATTGGTGAGATTGCGCCTCCGGGAATACGCGGAAGACTTATCTCTTTACAGCAGCTTGCAATAGTCCTTGGATTGTTTTTCGCATTCTTTAGCAACTATAACCTTGCATCTGCCGCCGGTGGAACGTCATCTGAGTTTTGGTGGGGATTTGATGCCTGGCAATGGATGTTCTGGATGGAACTTATTCCTGCAACCATTTTCTTTTTCTGCCTGCTGTTTATCCCCGAATCACCAAGATATCTTGTGGCAGTAAATAAACATGAAAAAGCAATCCGGGTGCTGGCTGGCATCACAAACCATGAAATTGCAGTTAAACAAGTGGAGGAAATTAACAAGACGGTATTGCATGACCGCAAACCCAGGTTTTCAGACATTATCAACAGAAAGACGAGAAAGGTACATCCTGTGGTATTGGTGGGAATTGGGTTGGCAATGCTTCAAACCTTTACCGGAATAGATGTTGTGTTTTATTACGGATCGGTATTATGGCAGGCTGCTGGTTTTACCGAAGCTGATGCGCTTTTAACGAATGTGATCATTGGAGGAGTGAATATTGGCTTCACCATTTTGGCCATTTTTCTGGTTGATCGCATCGGACGAAAACGATTATTGCTTATCGGCGGTTTAGGACAGGCTGTTATGCTTCTGTTGCTGGCTGTTGTGTTTACTGTAAGTGCTGAAGAAGCATCGCAGGGCATGGCGATGAGCGGGTTAATGGGAATTATGGCATTGCTGTCTGCCATCGGGTTTATTGCTTTTTTTGGTTTAACATGGGGGCCAGTCATGTGGGTTATGCTTGGAGAAATGTTTCCCAATAAATACAGGGGCACTGCACTTGCTCTGGCTGGTATGTCAAATTGGCTGGCTAATTTTGTGGTAACCATTACTTTTCCTGTTTTGTTGGTGAATATCGGGCTCGGCTTGTCGTATGGTATTTATGCCGCTTTTGGTGTGATTGCTTTTATTTTTGTACATAAGTATGTAAACGAAACGAAGGGAAAAACACTTGAGCAGATTTCTTTTGAACAGGAATAATGCTTTCTTAATTTGTTGTTGTATAAATTTATATACTCATGAAGCAGTGTGTGATTTTTGATATGGATGGGGTGATTATCGACAGTGAGCCAATACATCAGGATTGTGAAAGAAGGTTGTTCAGCTTATTGGGAATCAGAATATCAGAAGAAGAACACAATGCTTTGGTAGGAGCTACCGACGAGGCCATGTGGTCTATGCTTGGGAAGCTGCATCATTTACCGGTAAGCGTAAGCCATGCAATACAACTTAAAAAATCAATATACCTGGAGTATTTAAAACGTGAAACCTGCATTGAACCAATCCCATACGTGAAAAATCTTATCAGCGCATTGCATGAAAATGGGTTTCAGCTGGCAATAGCATCTTCATCGCCCCATGAACAAATAGATTATATTCTTAAAAAATTTCAGATCAAACGGTTTTTTCATGCAATAATAAGTGGCGAAGATGTCAAAGCAGGTAAGCCCCATCCCGAAATTTTCCTTAAAGCTGCTGATGTAGTTGGCGTGCCTCCTTCTTCATGTGTTGTGATTGAAGATTCACATAATGGAGTATCAGCAGCCAAAAAAGCCGGCATGAAATGCATCGGCTATTTAAATCCCAATTCCGGTAATCAGGACATTCAAAAAGCCGATTTGAAAATAAACTCATTCAGGAATCTTTCTCTAAAAGTGTTTGATGAACTGTTTGATATTGCCTGAACCGTGGCTGCCGACTAAATATGGATTTAATGGGATAAATCAAGAGGACTATAATTATTCATACATGTCCGAAAAATGATGGTTCAGGTGAAAAATTTTAGATATGTTGTTTTTGTGCCCCAATTAAAACACTCTCTTTTAAATTGGTGCTGGTTAGAATATTAATAAGCAATTTTCTGGTTCTTTCTTTTGGAGTTTTATCTTTGCAGGTTTATAAAATAGTTATAATCCGATTGAATGGATATTGTCACAACCCGTTTGAGAAAAAATATACTGCAGCATATCGGTACATATACTTCGGGGGAGATTACCAGTCGTGGCCGTAAATTGTATGAAAAGGAGTGTGTTCATTTTAAGGAATATTCAGCGAAAAATGATCTCTGGAAGTTTATTGTCATTGGCTCACGTAAATACCAGGTAATAATAAAGGGCATAAACAGCCAGGATATCCGTCACAGTTGCACATGCCCTTATGACTGGGGAAGTGTGTGTAAGCATACTGTGGCAGCACTGCTTTATGTGGCAGATCACCTGGAGGAACCTGTTGTTCAACAACAACCGGGTATTATATTGCCGGAAGCTTACAGATCAGGAAAGGAATTGGGATATGAAATCACTGAATATAAGAAAATCACTTTCGGTTATATTAATAGAAATACTTCAGAAAGAACTCTAAATCAACTTTATTATTTTCATAGTTTTTCTGACAATCTATTAACGATATCAGACTCCATCCTGCAGTTTATTTCCGGGGATCAAACCAGTTGGGTAAAATTTTATAAAGAGGATGATAAGGTATTCATTACGTCACATCAGGTTTCCAAAGCACAGAAATTAACTGTTACTGAAGCACAGTGCCTGAATATGATTGCAAGTTCCCCGATGCCCAACTTTCTTGATGAAGTGTTTAGTGGAAGGATCTTCACCAGGCAAAGAGAACTGATGAATATCTATGGCCTTCCTGAGACGGAGAGTTTCTCCAGATACTTCTATCCTTCCTTTTCAAAGGAACAAGGATTGTTGTATAAGCCAACAGAATTAGGGGCAGGATTGGTTCCGGTTACCGACGACGGAGGGCTTTCTGTGGCCGGAATGCTGGAGAAATTTAATAACAGTGTTTTAGTTCCGGGTAATCTTCCCTTAAAAAAAGAAGAAAGGGAAATTGGTTTTGTTCTTATGCAAATTCCTTCTTATTCTTATCATTACAACGACAGCAATAACAATCATCAGGACAAACGGGTGTGGTTTACAATAGCTCCTGTTGCAGGAAAGGTACGGCAAAAGGATCCTTCAGGTCTGGCTTCTTATATCAAAGAATATCATAAGGATATGGAGTCCAGGTACATCATAAATAAAAGTGATAATGCAATAAGGTTATTGCAACTTGTAGAATTAATCGATAAAAATAAATATGATTTTCAACTGAACCAACAGGCATTCGATTGCCTGCTCAGGGAAAAGTTTGTATATGGCCTGAGGCCGAATGCATACCATATACAGAAAAACAACCTGGTTGATATTGCCATATCGCCTGAACCAGTGGATGTGGTGTTTGAGGTCTCCGGAGATAACGATTTTTTATATCTGAGCCTGAAATTAAAAATTGGTGAGCAATTATATAAACGGACAAACAGATCATCGAAACCAGAAGATCACTATTTCTTTAAGTCAGGTAAAGAAATTCATTTTGTTAAAGATGAGAAAACCGCCCAGATAATTGCCCGGTTCCCCGATTCACTGAAAATGGTCGCTGGGCATAATGATAAGTTCTTTAAGCATGTAATAGAACCTGTCTCTAAAAACTTTCAGGTAAAATTCAACCAGAATACTTTTAAAACCGAAAAAATAGAACTGGATTTTAATAAAAAACAATTGTTCCTGTCTGAAAGCGACGAGTATGTTGTTTTTACACCTTGTGTTGAGTATGACAATGATGTTTCAGCCATGTTGAATTCTACGGGGAATATCCTGGCAAAAAATGAAGATGTAATAACTGAATACATCAGGAACTTTGAAATGGAAAACGAGTTTCTCGATTCTCTGGCTGAGTTGCATCCCGAATTCGGGAATCAGAAAACAACAAAATTGTTTTATCTGCATTATAAAGAATTCACAAAGAATATGTGGTTCTATAAGTTTTTTGACCAGTTGCAGACGCTTAATGTAGAAGTATATGGCCTGAAAAATTTAAAAAACTTCAGATATTCACCCTATAAAGGGCAAATCAGCACTTCAGTAACCTCACAGCAGGATTGGTTTGAGGTAGATGTGGCTATCCGGTTTGGCGATAACCGTGTTTCGCTTAATGACATAAAAAAAGCCGTAATCAACAAGCAGCGGTATATACAGCTAAAAGATGGTTCAGTTGGAATTTTGCCTTCCGATTGGTATCATAAACTCGAAAAATATTTCAGAAACGGGGAAATTAAAAACGGTAAACTGGAAGTTTCCCAACTTCGCTTTTCTGTTATAAATGAGCTTTTCGATAACATCAGCGATACAGAAGTGTTACAGGAAATTGCTGAGAAAAGGCAACGTCTGAAGAGTTTTTCCAACATCAGTGAAACAGAAGTCCCAAAGCAAATAAAGGCCCAGTTAAGGCATTATCAGAAGGAGGGGCTGAACTGGCTGAATTTCCTGGATGAAATGAAGTGGGGAGGCATTCTTGCTGATGATATGGGACTGGGAAAAACTTTGCAGGTACTTGCCTTCATGCAACAGCAGGCAAATAAAAACCAGGGAACCAGCTTAATTGTAGTGCCCACAACCTTGCTGTTTAACTGGCAGAATGAACTTAAAAAATTTGCGCCCCAGCTGAATGCATTTTTTTATTACGGTGTCGACAGGAATAAGAATACCGGTGATTTTGCAAAATACCATCTGGTGTTTACCACTTACGGAATTCTTGTCCGCGATATTGAGTTGCTGAAACATTTTGGCTTTAACTATGTCGTGCTCGATGAATCGCAGGCCATAAAAAATCCGGTTTCCCATCGTTATAAGGCAGCCTGCCTGTTAAACGCCCGAAATAAGATTGCACTTACCGGCACACCCATTGAGAACAGCACATTCGATTTGTTTGCACAGATGAATTTTGCCAACCGGGGGTTCTTCGGCGCAGTGGAAAGGTTCAGGGAAGATTATTCCGGCCCAATCGATAAGGATGGGAATGAATTGATTTCAGGTGAACTCAATAAAATTATCCATCCTTTCATTTTGCGACGCACCAAAGAAAAGGTGGCTTCCGAACTGCCCGATAAAACCGAAGATATCCTTTATTGCGAAATGGAAATCGCACAGCGGAGGGTTTACGATGCATACCGCAACGAATACCGGAATAAACTTCTCAGCAAAATTGAGGAGGAAGGCATTGAAAAATCAAAGCTGATGGTACTGGAAGCATTAACCAGGTTGCGGCAGATTTGTGATTCGCCCGTCCTGCTAAATTCTGAAGATGTAGCTGAAACCCAATCGGTGAAGATTAAGGAACTCGTACGCCATATAACAAATAAAACCGGAAAACACAAAATTCTTATTTTCTCACAGTTTGTGAAAATGCTGGGCCTGATTCGGGATGAGCTGACTAAGCTAAACATTGAATATGAATATCTCGACGGACAAAGCAGCAGCAGCCAGCGTGAACAGTCGGTGAAACACTTTCAGGATAACGAAACCCTGAGGGTATTTCTGATAAGCCTCAAGGCTGGAGGTACCGGATTGAATCTTACCGCTGCCGACTACGTTTACATTGTTGATCCATGGTGGAATCCTGCTGTTGAAAACCAGGCCATCGATCGGTGTCATCGTATCGGACAAGATAAGAAAGTATTTGCATACCGCATGATTTGTAAAAATACTGTAGAAGAGAAAATCCTTGCCCTGCAGGATAAAAAGAAAAAAGTTGCCGAAGATATTATCCGGACCGATGAAAGCATCATGAAAAAACTGAACCGTGACGATATTAAGGATTTGTTCTCATAAGTTAAAGGGTCGAAACAGAATATATGGTTCTGATGTGCATTGCATTATTGTTGCAGAAAAATCTTTGGAGCGTTCTCGTAAAACCATAAAGCATAAAATCCTTACTGCCACTCCCTTTGTCTCTTTTTTCTTGTCAGTACAGGTCGGTACGGAGTACTAAATTAGACAGGCCCAATCCGTAACTTATTTCCCAGCCATTCCAGTATATCCCTGCAACAACATCTCCGGCTTTTATTCCCGATTTAAGGCTGAACCCCTTCGTTATATTGTAATAAAGGCTGACATCGTATTCATTGTTCCACCAAAGATTGTATGGCTGACTTTTTAATATATAGGGATTGCTTTTATTGTAGTAATTGTAGCTGTAATAAGCGCCCAGCGACAAATTTTGCAGGAAATAATAACCTGCTGATGCTTTAAACCCAAAGTTGAAAACGCTTTCATCCATGTCCTGGCTTATGCCAAAAACATTGATCTTGCGGAAATTCGAGTAACGGGCAAAGGGGCTGAATTTTAACCCAAACCGGTTATTTTCTGTTTTGTATACCTGTATGGGAACCGCCATGCTGATTGCCCTCATGTCTCCGGATGTAAAATAGCCCGGATTGATGTCAAACAATTTGTTTATGTTTCTGTAGTATTGGACCCCAAGCGCAAAGGTATTCGTGAAATTCGTGCCCACTGTTAAAAAGTAAATTCCTTTGGAGTTTTCTTTTAACCCTTCATCATTGAAATTAAAACCGGGCTGAAGGTTGTTGTAATAGTATTTGGGTACAATGGGTTCAAAAAAAGTACCTTCGCTGTTCTGTTTATTTCCCGTCAGAAAACCAGTAGCATAAATCCTTTGCTGTATCAGCATACTGTCTTTATTGTCGGCATACTTGTACCCCCTGAACCGTTCGGGGTATTTACGGGATGAATAGTTTATAAACTCATTAAACTTCAGATGAGCCTCCTGTTCTTTCCCCATTCTTTCATATGCATATCCTTCTATGAAAGCACCGTCACTGAACTTTAACGCATCAGGATAAATGGTTCTGATTGTATCAATCTTGTTGGCAGCCAGTTCAAACTGACCATCTTTTATTGCCTGAGCAGCCTCCGCATATATAGCGGCAATTTCATAATCACTTTCCTTTAGCAGGTTTGCCTGTTCCAGCCGCTTATCAAATGGATACCTGTATTTCATCAGTTCCAGCTCCACAAGAAAGAAATTGTAATTATTCCTTGAAACCAGTTCCCCATGATTATTTCTAAGTGGAACCACCTGGTTGGCGGCAACAGGATACTCATAGTATTGTTTTTCTTCGTTGTAAATGATCCTGTTCACTTTTAAAGTTTTGCAGCCATTGCCAATTAAAGCAATAAGCGCAAAAAGAATCATTGCACAAACAGTATTCTTTGGATTTATTTTGGATTTTAAAGGCATAATGGTTTAAAAAGTTTTAATGATACGAATATAATTATTATTTATAAATACACTGTTTAGTTTCTGGCTTGGTTCCTATACAATATATCCCGAGTGGAAGTAAAATAATTTGATATAATACCATCTTTATAACACATATTGCCATATATTGAAAATTAAAAAGCTAGGTTCATATCGATATGGTTTGTTTTTAGTTCATCGGCAGTAGTAAATTTTAATCCCTATATAATGAAGCTATATTTAACGAATATGCAGTGAACAAGTTAGAAAGTGTGTTTGCTGGTTGCTTGCAGTAAAAAATAAAACCAATTTTTGTTATTGCTCAATTATTTTATCTTTGGCCGTAGAAATAAAACCTGATTTAAAACTTATGGCTAGGCACAAGGACGATCAAGAAGAGCGCTTTATTTTTAGTCGAATGGTTAAAGGAGATAAAGAAGCTTTTCGTTTTTTCTTTGATAAATATTATTCCGATCTGTGCAATCTGGTTAATGTCTACCTGCATGATGAGGTAATGGCTGAAGAAATAGTCCAGGATATTTATATTTATTTTTGGGAAAAAAAAGGGCGCATTCAAATTGAATCTTCAGTAAAAAATTATCTTTTGAGAGCAGCTAAGAATAAAAGCCTGAATTTTCTGCGTAAAGAAAGAACAAAACTCAATATACACGATAAGTTACTACGCAAATCTGAAATTGCATATGAAATTACTGCAGATGTAATGGATGCTAAACAACTTAATGAAATCATTAAAAAATCAGTGAATGGCCTTCCCGAAAAATGCAGGACAATTTATCTTATGGCTAAAGAAAATGAAATGTCATATAAGGAAATCTCACTTGATCTGGGTATTTCTGTAAAGACTGTTGAAAACCAGATGGGGATTGCCTTAAAGAAGTTGCGTGATCAGCTTCGGCCCTATTATAACGAAATTTTTATTCTTCCCCTTTTCTGGATGGTATGATAAATTTTTTGCTCCAGACAGTTTAATAATCTTAAAAAATTATAAAAGCTTTTGGGGGTATCCCGGATTTTAGGTGCCTTATCCTATATAAGGGATCAAAAATGAAAGAAAATATACCATGGGATATTATCGCAAATAATCTGAAAGGGCAGGCCACACAAGAAGAAGTTGGCCTTTTAAATAAATGGATTGAAGAAAATGAAAACCACTTGAAAATCCTGCAGGAAATCCAGGATATCTACTCTTTGAATCCGGCACTTCCTCCTTTTTTTAAGCCTGATAAGAAAAAGGCATGGAAAAAAATCAATAAACAGATAAACGATTTTAATTTTAAAGTGAGGCTTATATTCAATTCCAAAACTTTTGCTGCAGCCTCAGTTTTTCTTTTAATAGTCAGCATAGCTATTTTCCGGATTTATCATAATCAGACACAACAGATTCTTCAGCTGTATTCTGAAATAGTAGCACCGACCGGACAGAAAACGATGGTCATGTTACCCGATAGTACCATTGTTTGGTTGAATTCCGGATCAACTATCCAGTATAACGGGAATTTTGGGGTCAAAGATCGTAATGTTATCTTAGAAGGTGAAGCATTCTTTGAGGTAAAAAGAAATGAAAGAATGCAGTTTAAAGTACAAACAGGAAATCTTTCTGTAAAGGTTTATGGTACTGCTTTTAATATAAAAAATTATAAAAATGATGTTCTTCTGGAAATAACCGTTAATAAAGGTAGGGTAGGTGTTTTAGAAAGTGCTAAAGAGCTGAAACAGTTGACGAAGGGGGAGCAGGCTGTTTACAATAAGCTGACAAATACGATAAGTTATACTCAAACTGATCCTGAGTTGATTAGTTCCTGGAAAAACAACGAACTTAGATTTGATAATACCCCATTGGCAGAGGTTGTTAAATATATGGAAAGGTGGTATGGAGTTAAAATAACCATGGATCCATCAATGGCCGGTAAGCACAATTACACTTTCAAAATCAAAACAGAGTCATTAACCGAGATGCTGGAGAAGTTAAAAATGATGACTCCAATCTCATATGAGATAAATGGAAAAGATATAATAATCCGATATACTAATTAAAAAGTTTGCCTATGAAAATAACTGTCCAATGAAATTTCCTGAAAAATTACAGGCTTGTCGCGAAACAAGCCCATAATTAGTAAATTAATGTTTAATAACAGAACCTGTAACGGAACAAAGTTGGTCGCTTACACCTGAACAGGTACCTGTAATAATCAAATCAAAAGTATGAAAAAAAATGAAAGGAAGTGGGATTTTATTTATAAATCCGGTTTTAAAACATTATTAACCATGAAATTAATTCTATTGCTTATCTGTGGAATAGGACTTATAACTGGTGTAGCTGAAAAAAGTTATTCTCAAAACACGAAATTTACTTTTGAACTTAAAGGTACCAGCATTAAAGATGTGCTGGAATATATTGAAAGCAGTTCTGAGTTTTCGTTTATGTATGAAAACAATATTGTAAATGTACATGCTGAGGTTGATTTTTCAGCCACTGATGAAACTATTGATGTAATTCTTGACAGACTTTTAGATGATAATATTGAATACCGGGTCATCGGAAGACATGTTGTTTTATTTTCTTCCGGAATAAAATCCACGGCAAGCAACAAGGTG
>OBJA01000850.1_pt1 | contig 24279 bp, 20 predicted proteins | sample 1519751 | NCBI WGS metagenome assembly OBJA01 (sample SAMEA3881238, study PRJEB22517) | soil metagenome | biome: lake sediment; feature: soda lake sediment; material: sediment, water from around vicinity | place: India | collected 2013-12-23 | depth 3 m
CCTCATCTGCAGACTGATTTACTCCTTCTTCATGACCTCCGGGCTGAGTTCCGTTCATAAGCGACCTGAGCAGATCTGCTGTAGCTGCATTTATCGCAGCCTGCTTTCCCGAAAGCTTCCGTAGCCCTTCCATTATTCCCCCTGCGTTCATGCTTCCACCCTGCTGCTGCTCCATTGCAGATACCATGTCAAGGAGTGTGCCGGCAAGTCCGTGGAGAGAAAATGCACTCTCCTTCATTGCCAGGCCAGTACGCATCTGGCCAATCGATAGTACTGCATCAGCGGAGGACTGAAGTGCCGATGAAAAGCTTGTGCGCAGATGCTGTTTCAGTGATGGAGGAAGTAGTTTCAGGCTGTCCACGTTTGATTGTGCCTTACGCACACTGCTTGTCAATTCCTGCTGTGCATTTGCCAGATGTTTTAGTTCACCACCACCGGAGGCCTGCGTTTCAAGTTCGGTCTGCCACTGAGCGAGGGCAAGCGCATCATGGGCAAGTCCAATAATTGGTTGCGTTCAGCCTGCATCTGCTGCTGTTTGGCTGCGCTGGTCATGCTTTTAAGCTCCTCAGAAAGAGTGGCCAGTGTTCCACTCATGTTGTTCATGGATTGTTTTGAAGGGTGTTGCTGGCTTGATATCTGTGACTGCATCTCTTTGTGGAGAGAGTCGAGCTGATGTGATGATTGCAGTTCGAAAGAGGTGCTGTTTTCACTGCTTTTGAGTTGCTGTTTCAGGTCATCGATTCTCTGCAGGAGATCTTTTTGCTGATCCAGAGTGCGTTTGTCCTGTTGTGCATTGGCCAGATCCGCTTGTTCCCGGGCGAGTTTTTCGGCTTGCATTGCAAGTGCTGCCATTTCCCGATCACGCTTGAGCATTTCCAGGAATTGCAGGGTGTTTTCAAGTCGTTCGTTAAGTTCGGGAAGCATCTCTTTCATACTCTCCACCGCCTGGCGCATCTCCTGCATCGAGATTTCCTGTTGTTTATCCAACTGACTAAGAAGGCTGTCGCCGAATTGATTGATCAATTCCTGAAGTGATTTCTGGATCTGATCCATTTTCTTTACTAACTCATCATTAAGAACACCCTCATCCTGAAGCTTTTTTACATTCTCCTGAAGAGATTGCAAGGCATGTTGTAGTGAGTCAGCCTGTGCCTTAATACTTTTTTTTACATCCTGCATGATCTGTTGCTGATCCCAGGAGAGTTCCTGTTTTTTACCTGCGGGTTTCATGAGCTGCTCGAGCATTTTATCGATGTTGTCCTGCTCTTTTCTGACCCCTTCGATTGTTTCCTTTGCATAATTTTCCTGCTCCGCGATTTTTCGATGAATCTCCTCAAAACCGGGAACTCTGAACCAGAACGTGTCACTCGATGATGTCTGAAATGGTTTGAAGGGTCGGGAATCCCGAATCGTGGCCCAGTAAAAGAGGGTATCACCAGGGTACAATGAGAGGTCCCTGAGATCCCATATCAGCTGTTTTCTGACTACCCGTGGTGTGCCCCGGGGTGAGATGTTCCATAGCGAACTAGTGTCGTTGCATTCACCGTTTCTGCAATACCCGATATGCATCAGGCGAATCCCCAGATCATCGATCCCTTCAACCCAGAGTGATTCAGTCAGTGCGGGAGTCAATTCTTTGTTGAAACCGGGCTTGAGAAAGTGCACCATAGGTTTATCATCGGGAATAATTGTGATGCGGAAAACGGGTAAAGAATCATTACTCTGTTGAAACGTATCGATGAGTGTAAATGTATAACCTGTCTCCTTGTGGACTGTCAGTTTACCCTCTGCGAATGAACCATCCCTGCTTAGAGAAATGGTATCGAATTCTGTGCAGATCGATGCATGGGAAAGAACGTTGGATTCGATGCGGAAAGTGGTTTCTGTACCGGCATAGGCTTCGAAATCACCCTGTCCCTCCGAAAGCACCCTGGGTTGACTACCGGTGTAAGCCGGAGGTTTCAGATGAATCTGCAGACTCATAAGTGATGGTGGCGGGATGACGGTAATCTCTTCAGGTCCATAGGTTTTCCCTCCATAGGAAAACTGATACGAAAAGGACTGCTGAACATGATCGAAACTACTGCTGAAAAATCCGGAACTATCGATACGCAGGATTCGGCTGTATCTTCTTTGATCAGCATTGATGATACTGATTCTGCAGGAGGGATAGGGGGTACCGCCTGGCTGCAGAGTAACTCTAACAGGTGCTCCCCGGGGTACGCTGACACTGCCTGGGTAAATCTCTGCTTCACTTGAATTCAGGAAAGAGAAAGGCATTTTCCAAAAGGAAAGTAGCGGGTTTGGTGAAAAAAACAGTGTTCCAGCCCAGAGAAGTCCTGTGGCAGGGAAAAGCAATGTAATGAGCCGCCTTTTAGGCGCTGGTACCCTGAGATTCTTGATCTGTTCTGATGCACGAAGGTAAACCTGCTCAATAAAAGAGTTCTGGTTTACGGAGTGCTCTAGTTCAAGAGCAATGGAAAGATAGGGATGAAGAATGTTTGAGTGTTGTTCGAGCAGATGTGCAGTTGTTATAAGGGGTGGCGCATGGAAAAAGAGGCAATCCAGTGTCCATCCGACTACAAAAAAGAAACAGCAGACCACACTGGCATCCCAGAGCAGTGGTAGTGCGATCCAGGGATATGCTATGAAGAAAAATTCAAGGAGAAAGGAAATGGTAAAAAACAGACCTCCGCAGGTAAGGAGTCCCCGAAATATCCGTGATAGTATCTGTTTTCGCCGGATACCGGAAACGTACTTTTTTACACTCCTGAGATTCTGATTCATGGGTTAAAAAACCAGCTTAGTATGTTCGTGCCCATTCGCAAAGCCAGCTCATGGAGCTCTTCTCCAATATTGTGCACATGCAGATCTTCCATACCATCACCGATATCGGAACTGTATGAGTAAAAAATAACCATACGTCCATCGAAGAAAACCCCGAAGCCCTGAGCTGGTTCACCATCATGTTCATGAATTTTTGGAAGGCCGGGAAGATTATAAAAGCTTTTGTAAATCGGGTGGCTTGAAGGAAGTTCGGTAAGAGGATTTTCCGGAAAGAGAGCGGCTATTTCCTGGCGAAACGAGCGATCAAGGCCGTAATTGTCATCTGCCCAGAGAAATCCACCACCAATCAGGTATTTACGTAAACGCAGTCGCTCCTGACTGGTAAAGCGTACATCACCATGGCCGGTCATGTAAATAAAAGGGTAATGAAAAAACCGTTCGTGAGAAATTTCGATTGTGGCAAGTGTGTCACACAGAGGAATTTTGGTGCGGCTTCTTACTGCAGTGATAAGATTGGGAAGCGATGAGGGGTTTGCATACCAGTCGCCACCACCTCCATATTTCAAGCGGGCCAGCGTAAAGTTGCACTGCTGGGAGTAGCCAGCTGAGATGAATCCCAATAGTAGACACGTAAGCCGGATTAATCGCTTATCGAAGGTTCTGTAGAACATGTTGATTATTAATTTCAGGTTTAAAGTAGAACTCAGCTCTGCAAGTCTGAATTTGTACTATGAGCTGTTTCTAAAAATAGTTCCAGACTGGTGATGCTTCCATTATTGTTTTTTAGGCTGTACTTTTTAATAAAAAAAGGGTCGATCTTTGCAGATCGACCCCGTATGAAAGAATACTATCCGAATCTATCGCACAAGTGGTTTCTTGCTGTGCCACCACAGAAGAACCGGGCTAGCGATGAAAATAGTAGAATAGGTACCGACACCAACGCCGATGAGCAGTGCCAGGGCAAAATCCTTGATTGCATCGCTTCCCAGAATGTAGAGTGATGCCACCACAAAGAGTGTTGTCAGCGACGTGATGACCGTACGGGAAAGCGTCTGGTTAATGCTTCCGTTAACCAGATCGGTAAAGCTTTTTCCTTTGAGTCCTGCACGCATATTCTCTCTGATACGATCGAAGATGACGATTGTATCGTTGAGAGAGTACCCAACGATTGTCAGAAGTGCAGCAATAAAAGGAAGAGAGATTTCCAGATTCAATAATGAGAATACAGCGATTGTAATAAGAACATCATGAAACAGCGGAATAACAGCTGCCACTCCAAAGGGGAGATGAAAGCGAAACCCGACATAGATCAGGATCGCAATAAGGGCCAGAATCGTGGCAATAAGTGCATCCCGTTTCAGTTCTCCACCGATTTTCGGTCCGACATTTTCGATTCGACGGACTTCAAAGGTGTTCTGGGAGTAATCTTGTGCAAGTGCACTTTTGATCTGCTCGGCTACCGCTACTCCTTCAGGTTGTTTGCTGACAGTGACCTGAAGCTCGTTTTGTCCTATCTGTCCGATTGTTTTCACCTCAGGTGAGCCAAAGCCGAGATTCCCGACGATGGAGCGGATTTTGGAAAGGTCGTCTTTAACCGGCTGATCAAATTTCATCTGAATGAGTGTTCCACCTGCAAAATCCACAGAAAGGTTGAGTCCCCGATGCATGACAACAGAAACAACGCCGATCAGGATAAACGATAGTGATATGGTAATCGCTATCTTGCGATACCCGATAATATTGAAATTCGTCTTTTTAAGAAACTGCATCATAGAAAAAAGTTCTCCATGAAAAAAGTTAGATGCTCAATGTGTTTTTGCTTCTCTGGAACACCAGATTCATCAATACCCGTGATACGAACAGAGCCGTAAACAGAGAGGCGATAATACCGAAAATCAGTGTTATTGCAAAACCTCTGATTGCACCTGTTCCCTTCCACAGCAGAATGAATGCAGTAATGAGAGTCGTCAGGTTAGCGTCCATAATGGTGACAAACGCAGTGGCATATCCCGCATCGACTGCGCTTCGGACTGTTTTCCCCAGCGATAGTTCCTCCCGGATACGCTCAAAGATAATAACGTTTGCATCCACACCCATACCAAGTAGCAGAATAAGACCTGCAATACCGGGCAGAGTGAGTGTAGCATTCATTCCGGCCATGATTGCCAGAACCGTCAGTACGTTGAGAACCAGTGCGATAAGCGCTATTACTCCGCTGAGTCGGTAATAGATCAACATGAATAGAACAACGAGTGCTGCCCCGATTGCTCCTGCAAGCATACCCTTTTCGATTGAGTCCTGGCCAAGTGAAGGACCAACGGTGCGCTCTTCGATAATGTTTACCGGAGCAGGAAGTGCACCGGCTCGCAAAACAATAGCCAGGTTTTTTGCTTCCTCCATGGTAAAACTTCCGGTGATCTCGGCTCTTCCCAGTGGAATCTTCTGAATGATTCGTGGTGCAGAATAAACGGTGCTGTCCAGTACAATGGCCAGGAACTTGTTTACATTGGCTGCTGTTACCGATGAGAACCTCCGAGCGCCTTTTGCGTTCATCTCCAGGTCAACTTTGGCACCTCCGGCCCGGAAACCTTCCTGGTCGATAGAAGCGCGTGCATCTTTCACGATATCACCGCGCATCTCTGGCGAAGATTTTACATAATAGAGCAGTCGATACATCCCACCCTCTATCTGGGTTGCATCGTGGCTCCATAGAAAGGAGTTTCCTCCAAGTCCTGCACGCTCAAGAGTCTGGCGTACATCGTTACGAACCAGAATCGCATTGACCCGGGGCACGTTTTCTACCCGAACACCAACCTGGTCGCCAACCTGAACCAGCAATTCCTTGAAGGATGCCACCTTGGCACTTTTGGAAGGTGTTGTTTGAGCCTCTTCTGTTTTTTCCGTTTCCTGATCAGCCCCTTTAAACAGCTTTTCAGCCAGAGCCTGCTGTTCCTGTTCCTTCGCCGAATCGGCATCAGTTTTAGCAATCTCTTTTTCTGCTTTGCCGCTGATTACATTGTCGATAAGGGTGATCGCATGCTCAAGCTGTGCAGGCTCCCGAAGCAGGTTGAATTCCAGCTGAGCGGTACGGCCTATAACATTTTTAGCGGCGCTTTCATCTTTAAGGCCGGGAAGTTCAACGATGATACGGTCTTTTCCCTGCTTCTGGATAGTAGGTTCTGCAACACCCAGAGCATTGATTCGGTTTTCAATGATCGTGTAAGCACGGTCAAGGACATCCTTGTCTTCCTCTTTATCCAGTTTCGACCGGTCAATCTCCAGAACCAGACGCATACCACCCTGGAGATCGAGACCGAGATTCAAAATCTTCTTGAGAATACGGGGATTCTCACGAAGATAAATTTCCCGATCCTGGGGTGATTTTGAATAGTACATGAATGAGGGAAACAGAAAGTAAATGGCAACTGCGATTGCCGCCACAACAAGCAAAATGCTTATCGGACTATTTTTCTTCATGAGACTAAGAGCATCCTTTCTTCAGTGGATTCTTCAGTACCGTTCTAATCATCAAAAAGATTTTATGAACAGCACTGCTCAGTATTCGGTTGTCGATCACTTTTTGATTTTAAGAATTCTTTGACTTTCTCTACAATATCCTTTGGATTTTGAGGCTTGGTGAGATACAGATCACACCCTACCCGTTGCCCCTCACGATAATCGTGTTCCTGGTTGAGTGCAGTAAACAGGAATACGATTATGTCTTGTGTTTCGGGATTATTTTTTACCCATTCACAAACATCAAACCCTGTCTGCCCGCAAAGAATTACGTCGAGTATGACAAGGTGCGGTTTCTCTTTTTTTAAAACCGATATTGCCTGATTGGCTGTGATAGCCTCATAGACGCTGAACCCTTCCAATTCCAGAAAAAGTCGCAATATCTTGCGAATTCCGGGTTCATCATCGACCAGCAATATCCGAAACGGTTTCTGGTTTGTCACAGTGAGATGTCCAATGAAAAATGAAACGCAACCACTGCTACGGCCGGTTTGGGGCAAATGCTTAAGATACATCGTAATAAAGGATAAAAGCAACCGGTTTTAGTGGAACTTTGTCAGGATTTCGATTATGCAGCTGTTTTTCGGGTCGAAAAATGCAGATACAAGAAAAATAGTTCCGTTCAGGTATCATTCACTGACAGGCTGAAAAGGGAAATCTCCTCCGTTTTGCAGGTGAGGAACAGAAAAATGAGGTTTCTTTGTCCTGCAAATTCAAAAAACAGTTGCATCAGCAGAAATCATGTGCTAAAATTGCAACTGGCAGAATCTCATTATTTTTTCCGGGATAGCTATGCGCAAAAAGGAGCAATCATTCGAGAGTCAGTTGCAGGAAGAGATTCAGCGCCTCAGAGATGAACTGGCCCGCTTTGAGGAGGTGGAGAAACAGTACAAAGAGACACTCCGCTTGCTATCTGAGAAGGAATCATTCAATTTTGCTCTCTTTCAGTATAATCCGTTCCTTACGGTTGTGGTAAACTGTGAAGGAAGAGTTGTCAAATCGAATGTAGCGAAACGACACTCCGGTGACCGTCTCCCCAATATCGGTGATATTATGTACAGAGATTATGCAGCCAGGCACACAATCGATATGTATGGTCAACTGATGGATGCGATACATACAAATACTATTAAGCACTTCAAAGAACTTAAATATGAACACAAATACCTGAGTGTAACAATTTCCCCATTTCCTCAGGGTGCGATCATCATCTCGCAGGATATCACTGAACAAAAAATTACGGAGCGTGACAGAGATACCCTCATTTCTGAGCTTCGACGGGCACTCAATGAAGTTGAGATACTTCGTGGTATGCTTCCGATATGTGCCAGCTGCAAGAAAATCCGGGATGACAAGGGGTACTGGAATCATATTGAAACATACTTGAGTGAGCATTCGCATCTTGATTTTACCCATACCCTCTGCCCCGAGTGCATACAACAGCACTATCCTGAATACTGGGATCATCTTCAGAGTAAAAAAAATGGTAGCGCTCCTCACAAAAACTCCGAAGCTTGAAACGTGTAAACCTGAAATCTGCTCCCCGATCATTTAATCAGCATCTGGAATTTGGGAGTGCAAAATTTTATAATCAGAATGTATCTCAGTTCCAGATCGAGAGATACAAAGTTCTGATCATAGCAAGTTCAAATTAACCGGTAAGAGAAACTATTGTGAATGTAACTGCAAATACGCTTTTGAAAACGGCTGCTGATCCGTTCAAAGAGTTTTATCCGGTACTGTGGAACCCCCAGGAGAGACGTCTTTCCGATAACAACATCTATTCAGTTAAACGGAATCATGGCATTTCTGCAAGCTATAAACTGCACAATCTCAATGATGCGATTAATGACGCCCGGCCTTTTGTGGAAAAGGTTTTGGTGGAGTACTGCATAAATGACCATAGCTATCCGTTATTCACCGTTGCTGATTTTGTTAACTCACCTTACCCGTTCGATCTACAGGCAGAAGGAAACATTCTGGGAGAGATAGCGGAGCGAATTTCCCGTCGCATAACCAAGTATTTCCTCAAGCATCTGAGCAAGCGTGGGAGAACCGGGGGGATCTTTGACCAGCGGTTCGATATCCGGAATTGTGCGGATTTTATCGTTGCTCATACCAGCGATTATATCCTAAAAATTGGCAAATATCCCAATCTGATCATACTGAAACGCTCAGGCAGGGGGAAGTATGGTTACGAAAACATCAAGGAACTGGATGGATTTTTTGATTATCGGTTTATGGGAAAGCGGCACATTCTTGTTCTGGAGAGCAAGCTCGAAAAGATAAATGTGGACTGCGATGATCTGGAGGGAAATCTCTTTGCACCACTTTTTCAGCTTTTTCCTGAAGCACGGTTCTATTATGTGCTTTTTACCGATAAATATTCCATCTATTCCAGAAATAACTTTAATCGCTGGCGACAGCTTAAACAATTCCCGGTGAAAATTCATCAGCGGCTCCATGCAGGTGGCATAGGTACGTTGTTTTTCACGTTCAATGAGACTCGGGAGGAATTTGAGCGGATAAAGAACTTCCTTATTGTTCAGTATCGTTCACTGTGTAATCAGAAGCTCACTCTTTTTGGTAAGACCGTTATTTCGGAAAAAGAGCTTATCATTTTTGATGGCGGGGAGACACCCCATATTAAACTGGTCAAAGATCCACGGAGCGGTTTTTGGCGTGAAGTATCGCTTCGCCACAAGAGAGTTGAGCCCTGAGGGATCTCTTTCTGGTTTGCCATACGTGTTAGTGATAGCACCCTTCGTAAAAAAAGCTTATATTTATAAAAATTCTGGTATGGAGTGCCAGGGGTGTTTAGCGTTTAAATTACACGAGGAGGTCATTTCATGATAATCCGCCGCAGTATGATAATGATGGTATCCATGCTTATGCTTACCGCATCTGTCGGTTTTGCCCGGAATATTCTTGAAAAAAAGATGTTTTATGTCACTAACCAGAATAAGCAGGGTCAGGCACGATTCTGGGTTGTGTATCTGGGTAATTTTGATTGCAAAATCAACCGCAAATTCCCTGGAGAACCGGAGCAGCAGGTCGCCGCAAGCATCAATCTGCAGTACATTTCCAGTGGGTACATAGAAGGAAACGGTTATTCTGCGAAAGGAAAAATCAACAGTCTTCCAACTATGTTGATCAGTAATGCCAGTGGTGAGCGGGTAATCAGTTCTGACAGTATAGATTTTGTCTACGATTATGGGGCAAAAGTACAGCTTATCACCGGAGAAAGTGGCGATTTCATCATTAATGTAGAGGGTGACAAGAAAGTCGCGAAAAAATTCCTGATGAGAGAGTACAAACTCACTCAATACTACGGTGAAGAGATACTGAAAGAGGGATCTGAAGAAACGCCTCTTGCCGCCTTTGCATACAGCAAAGAGGGACTGACTCGAGCCATCAGTGCACAGGCTAAACTTGATGGGGCAAATCAATAAGCGGTTGAGCTCGGCACCAGAAATCAGAGCTAAACGTTACAGGGACGAATAACATATTCGTCCCTTACTTTTCTCACCCTATTATTTCCAGAATCTTGAAATTGAGAATCACATTTTTGCCCGCCAGTTTGTGATTGGCATCGAGGGTGACTGTATTTTCGGTCATATCGACTACAGTAACAGTAAGCTCGTCATTGTCGTCGCTTCTCAGATCTAGCCTTTGGCCAATAAAGGGGGCAAAGTTCTGAGGAAGATTCTTTCTGTCGATCGTCTCGACCAGTTCATCCAGGCGCGGCCCGTAGGCATCAGTGCACCTAAGATCCACAGTCAGGGAATCCCCTTCGGTCATCCCCAGAACCGCTCGTTCCAGCCCGGGTAACACATCACCTTCACCAACCACAAACTCTACAGGTTCATCGTTGTATGTTGATCCAATAACCGTACCATCCTCAAGCCGTATCGTATAATCTACGCGGATCGTATCTCCAGTTTTGATAACTGGTTGTCCCATGAGGTCCTCCTGCATATCTGTTAAGAGTTGCTGTATCCCGATCTGGTGAAAATTGCAATTCTGCTGCCAACGTAGGCTCTTAGTATGCAAGGGGTCTGATGGGGACGTAGAAAGTGTTGACAAATGGTTATTTAAAAGCGCAGGAACATAAAAGGCACTTCTCCCGCAAGGAAGTGCGGGAGTGCCAGAACTGCATGTACTTGGCTAAGGCTCCTCAGTGATGCTTCTTTTTATGAGTAAAGATTTTTACACCAATATGCTTTCTTCCAAGGACAAACCCAATTACTGCTCCCAGAATGGTTCCAATCAGATGATTGAATATGAAACGGAGAAGAGAGAACACTGAGGAAAACAGCAGTTTGAGAATTCCTGTAAAGAGGCCCAGTACCCGTGAGATAGCCCAGAATGGAAGGGAGATAATCTTTCCGATCATACCTTCGAACTCCTTATTTTGAAGTCAGTCTCATAACCCCATCCCAGTCTGCTCCGGGCGGGTTTGTTTTAAAAAATTCACAATATTCAATGATTTTCCTGGAGGGAGTCATCCCTTTTGGCGCGTTATCCTTAAAAGGTTCTAGCAAATGTGCATCCTGAAGTTGCGTAATTGCCTTTTCCCACTCTTTTGCATAGAAATAATTAAGCCCTTCATTAAAGATGGCCAGCAGTTTCTCAACTTCAGCACTGATTGCCTCTTTTTTTGCCAGTAATTCATAAACTACTACCGGCTCTGACTTCCCGACAACAGTAATTTTGTCGAGTTGTCTGACCGCAAAGGCATCTTTAATCAGCTTGTATGTATTCTCACTGATCATAGTGTAAACACCATACTGTTTTGCTGCGCTTTCGAGTCGAGCAGCCAGGTTGACCGCATCCCCCATCATGGTGTAATTCTTTCGTATCGATGAGCCCATGTTTCCAGTAGTAATCAGTCCTGTGTTGATACCGATTCGCATACGCATGTTGTGGACAATCTCAGGCCACTTGTCTCCTTCTGAAAACCACTTTTTCCTCAATCTTCCCAGTGCTTCCTGCATATCGAGTGCTGTCAGGCATGCCTGGTAGGCATGATCATCCATGGGCATTGGTGCTCCGAAGAAGGCAATGATGGCATCACCTTCATATTTATCCAGTGTCCCGTAGTGCTTCAGAAGTGAATCGGTCATCTCGGTCAGGTACTCATTGAGCAGCTCCACAAGACGGGTAGGTGAACCAAGTTTTTCTGAAAACGTTGAGAAGCCCTGAATATCGGTAAAGAAGGCTGTTCGTATCCCTTCATCACCACCTAGCATTGGTTGCCGTTTTGATTTATACATAATATCAATCAGGTCGGGACTCAGGTACTGTTTGAATGTACTCTGAAGAAATTTACGGTCTTTTTCCTCTGTTATGTAGCGGTAAACCATGACTGCAGTAAACGTAAACAGAATGGTAAGAATCGGACGGGCGATCTCTATCCAGAGATGGCTGGTACCAAAGAGTGTCATGGCAATGAGGAAATAAGCAAAGATCGAGAGTGTAGTGAGTATTGCGCCGGGAAGTGGTTTGAACATAAAGGAGAAAAATCCGATAATGATGCCAATAATGAGCAGTATGAGAAAGTCCTGCCAGAGTGCCAGGCGTCTTATGAATGTATTGGTTAAAAATGAGTTCATCAGTGATGCATGTATCTCTACTGCCGGGTAGCTGCGATCGTGCGGAACCGCTTTGATATCAAAAAGAGCAGGTGCAGTTGAACCGACAATGAAGATTTTTCCCTGCAGTGCTCCCTGAATCCGGTCCTTATAAATATCGTAGTAACTGTAGGCCGGAAAGGGCTTTCCTTTGGGGCCAAAGAATGTGATCAGATGGCGATTGTAATTGTTGAGCGGGATCTGCACTGCTTTCCCTAAATCCATGCGTGTCCCATGTTTCATCCCTTCGATTCGCTCCCATTCAAGAGAACAAAGCTCGTAAAGTGTTTCGTTGCGTAGCGTCGGTAATGATGAAATGAGATGTTTGCCCGATTTTTTGACCGTAAAGTGGTAAAATATCAGCTGCGGTTTCTCCTGCACTTTTCTGAAATCATCAGGGGTGCACCGTGCAATTGTTGTAAGGTCCAGGTCTGAAAACCACCATTCTCCTACGTCAAACGGTGCTGTTACCACCCAGTCCGATTTCGAATCGCGCCGAATGATAATATCCTGTCCAAGGGGGAGCTCATCCTGTTCGGCTAAAGCAAGCACCGGTTTCATATCTGCTCCAAGAAGAACCTCGGTTAAACTGCAGGGGATAACTCCCGGCATATGCATTTGCAGGGAGAGGCATCCTTTTTCATCACGGAATGCCGCCAGGAATGAGGATATTTCGATTAATCTGCCATTTGGAAGAGAACGAATCTCTTCGGCCCGGTGTAAAATCGCCTTTACCTGTGCTTCTGTTACGTGGGGATAGGAGAAGCTGAATTCACCACCGGAATCGCGGAATATCTTGAAAGGTTTGCCTATGTCAATAGATGCCCCCGGCTTGAAAATGATCTCCTCGTTGGGAGTGGCAAACAGTGATGCTACCGTTCTGACACTGATAGGAAGGTAAACCGGGTCATGGTCCCCGAAGCCATAAAAGAGTGGTACCTCCCGTATCACACCATCTTCACTAGGAATAATATCGACGTGTCCTATTCCCCGCGCTGCCTGGGCCAGTTCAGGAAAAATCCCGTCAATGATTGTTTTCCTGTCGAATATCTGCTTCCTGATTTCCGGTGATAGCGTGATGGCAGATGATGGATTGAGTGCATTATGCCACCCCATAGTCATTCGTGGCTTAACCTGAGAGAGCGCAAAGTCGCGGTAGTCACTTTCATCTGAGAGGCAGACACCATGAAAAACACATTGAGCATCACGGGTCGCATGTATGAATTTTTCATCATAGTCAATTGTCGAAATGATTGCCTGGCGCATTCGATCGGAAAGCACGATGCTCGAATCTATCTCCCTGCTTCGAAGAAGGAGGTTTTCCAGGCGTGATCGCTGATTGGGGTCTTCAGTGTTGGCAAAGAGAATATCAAATACAATTGCCGCCGGAAAATGATTATTCAACGTAGAGATCATATCTGCATGGAACGAACGATCCCAGTTCCAGTATGACCCTAGTTTTTGCATACTCCGTTCATCAATATCGATAACATGGATTCCATACTCCTGCTCTGCAAGACCGGTGAGCTGTTCTTTTGAAAGATCTGAATACTCCCATCTGTATCGCATGTAGTAGGTTACATATTCCAGCCGGTCGATAAGATCCTGGAAAAAAAAACGGGTGAAAAGAGCTATGCCGAACCCGACAATTGACCCAATAAGAAGACTTTTAAGGAACTTCTTTAACCATTCCATAAGAACTCCGGTGTGCGGTGATGAATTTTTGCTGCCCTGTGCTCAGCATAATGGAACGTGAACTGATAGAGTATAACTTTATTGGGCAGAATTGGCAATGGCGGTCACTTTTTAGGAGTATCTGTTTTTGCACCTGTCTGCTCATGTCGTGACATGGGTCGATGGTCCGCTCTGACAAAGAATGATCAGAAATATTCAATCTGATGATTACATGAAGTTTAAAGGAGGTCGCTTTTTCCCCGCTTATAACAGAAAACAGTGGCTACGTTAATAGTAAAAAAACTGCAGTTAAAAGATGCTCCTGTTTGGCAGTTTATATTTTATGTACCAGATCAGGATAATTCCTGAAACCCTGAACGTTTGTTGTAACAGTGCGCAACCTGGAGATAAGATCACTATGAATTTAGCCACCATGCTGACCCTGTCCAGAGTCATGATTGCCCCTATCTTCGCTTATGTATTTGTAACCGGGTATGGTTCGGATGGTTTTGCCTGGATCTGGGTAGCTCTTGGACTGGCTGTTCTTATAGAAATTTCCGATCTCTTTGATGGAAGAGTTGCACGGGCCAGGGGTGAAGTAACTGATTTCGGTAAGGTGTTTGATCCGGTTGCAGACAGTGTTTCCCGTCAGACTGTATTTATCTCCTTTATGGTTTCCGGTATTATTCCGCTCTGGATGTATCTTATATTTTTCTATCGGGATGCATTTCTACAGTTACTCAGGATAATATGCGCGTCGAACGGTATCGTTTTGGCTGCCCGGAAATCGGGGAAAGCCAAGGCTGTTCTCCAGGGGATTGGCACATTCGGGGTACTCTTTGTCATAATTGCGCAGGTGTATCGAGTCGATGGGGTGCCGCTGCAGGTACTTGGGTATCACCTTGGATTCTGGGTATTGCTTATCCCGACCGCATTTACCCTGTTATCAGTGATCGATTACGTAGTTCCTAACCGGGCTGTAATAAAAAAGATGCTCCAGCCGAAACCAGCGAGATAGCGATAAACTGGGTTAGGTGCGGAATTTATTGTGCCGTTTCCAGCGCTGTCGACGAGAACTGCATATCGTAGAAATACTTGTACCGTTTATGTAACGCAAGCAGTTCATCATGGGATCCGCGCTCTACGATTTTTCCATTCTCCAGAACCAGTATTAGGTCTGCATGTTGGATTGTTGAGAGACGGTGTGCTACTACCAGTGCGGTTCTGTTCGTAATAAGTGTATTGATCGCTTTCTGGACCAGTCGTTCAGATTCGGTATCAAGGGCAGATGTTGCCTCATCGAGGATGAGGACCGGTGGGTTCATAAGGAGTGCCCGTGCAATGGACAGTCTCTGCCGTTGTCCTCCGGAGAGCATCACCCCTCGTTCGCCGATAATGGTATCGAGGCCCTGAGGGAGTTTTTCGATAAATTCCCAGGCATTGGCAGCTTGTGCAGCAGCAATAACCTGTTCTCTGTTTGAATCCGGAAGTCCGTAGGCGATATTGTTGTAAACTGTTTCGTTGAAAAGAATTGTCTCCTGAGCCACAATGCCAAAGAGGTGGCGCAGGCCAACCAGGTCAATGGAACGGATATCTACTCCGTCAATGCTTATCGAACCTGAGGTGATATCATAAAACCGGGGGAGCAGATCGAGAATCGTACTCTTACCGGCTCCGCTTGACCCCACCAGGGCAACAATTTTTCCTCTGGCAATCTCAAAGCTGATATCCTTCAAAACTTGCTCTTCACATCCCGGATAGCTGAAACAGACATTTGAAAAAGAGATGTTTTTATTGAACTGGGGGATGTGTTCAGATTGCAGTGGCTGGAGCTTCTCCACTGGAGCATCTAAAACCTTGAATACCCGTTCTGCAGCAGCGAACCCTCGCTGAAGGGTATTGTTAATCGTACCCAGCATTTTCAGCGGTGTAAATGTGGAGAACAGAAAAATCAGAAACCGTACAAAGTCTTCAGCACCGAATCCGCCCTGAGTCAGAACCTGCTGCCCACCATACCAGAGGAGAATAATGACCACAACCACTCCCAGGCTCTCGGTGAGCGGACTGGAGATTGATCCGATTGTTGTAGATTTGTAAGAATGGTAGATAAATTTCTGGTTTTCCCGCTTGAACTTGCGGGTTTCCATATCATTCATGCTGAACATTTTAACAGCACGGATTCCCCCAACTGTTTCATGAAGAATAGAAAGTAACCCTGCCATGTATTCCAGTGTGCGCTTGTTTCTTCTGCGGACCGATTTGCCTATCTTCGATATCAATATCCCAAGAATGGGAAAAATGATGAAAACTGCCAAAGTCAGTTTGACATTTATGATAAAGAGGGTCGATACGAAAAACAGGAGTCGCATCGGTTCAACAAAGAGACGATCAAACGTTCCGGTCATCGATGCGTTTATATTTTGGACATCATTGACGATCAGAGAGATGATATCACCTGAGCGGGTGCGATCGTAATAGGTTACCGGCAGCTTCAGTGCGTGGCTGTAGAGCTGGTTGCGCATATCGCGTACGATTACCAGATTCAGTTTCGCCATGACCAGTGATTTAATGTAAATGAGGCCGTTTTTGAGAAAAAAAGTGGCTGCCATCATACCACATACCAGTTTCAGAGATTCAAGAGGAGAATCACGTCGTATAGCCTGATAGGTATAGTATTTCAGGAGCTCGTTAATGTTGTTCATGGAGAATTCTGGCCGGGCAATTTGCATTTTACCCGGCTCAAAGAGTGTCTGGAGCAGACTGGCACCAAACCAGAGGGAGAGTGCTTCAAAAATGACCACCATGAGAGAGAGAAGCACTGAAAGAAGAATCCAGGGCCAGTACACAGTCAAAAACGATAGCATTCGCCTGTACAGTGCGAAACTCTTCATTTGACAGGTCCTCTTATTGCAGTGTGGGTCAGGTGTGTAGCTACAGTCTTACCCATGCTGCTGCTCTTTTGCCTTTTCTTCATCCCATACGTAAATAGATCCGCAGTTCTGGCATAAGATAAGCTTTATACCCCGCTTTATTTCGTTATAAAGCTGAGGCTCGAGAACTTTATAGCAAACGGTGCAGGTACGAGAGTTTGAAACGAGGCTCAGCGCACGACCGGTTTTTCTTTTTTTACGGATAAGATCATAGGTACGCAAGACTTGCTTGCTGATATTGGGAATAACTGCATCCCGTTCTTTGGTAATCTCTGCAATATTGGAATCGATTGTCCCGATTTTCTGCTCAAGTTCAGCTATCTGCGGTTCATTCTCGCTTTTGATTCGCTCAAGCTCCTGTTTGTTTTCTTCGGCTAACGTTTTGAGTCGTTCGATTTCGTTTGCGAGATTTTTCCTTTTCTGTTCTGCATTGTTGATCAGATTTTTCTGTGTCTCTATCTCTGCGTGCACCGCATCATACTCGCGATTGGTTTTGATCGAATTTAGTCTGCTCTGACTTCTTTCCAGTAACTCGTGGCCTTTCTGTACCTGCTCTTCGAATGTCCTCTTCTCTTCCTCTGCCTTCTGAAGTTTAGCATTGGCTTTCTCCGTTGCATCCTGCGCATTGCTGATTGCCTGCCGAAGCTCAGCAACAGCAGCCGGGAACTGCTCCCGTGAGAGCTCCTGCTCTTTAATGCGAAGATCTATTTCCTGTAATTGAACAAGATACTCCAAATCACTGATCATAATTCCTCCGAACTGACTGCAAATCTAAGCAAAAAAAAAGCACCCCCGAATGGTGGTGCTTTATATTCTAAGAGGGTTTCGGTTCTCCAGCTCTATTGTACTGCAAACTATTGAAGTTTGCAAAATCCCTCCTGATTACTGAAATGTGGGCCCACAAGGACTCGAACCTTGGACTAACGGATTATGAGTCCGCTACTCTAACCGACTGAGTTATGGGCCCAGTAAAAATGATATCTAAAAATAATTCCTGAATCGGGCAATTGCAAAAGTTACAGTACTGTTTCTATGATTCATTTTAAAGCTGCATGTAACCAGGATTACTGTACTCCAGAGCTGCTCAGCAACGGAGCTGGGACTTCGCAATCCTGAAGAAGTGTTTTCGGGTCTACCGATGCAGTGCCCAGTTCGGCAACAGTTAAACCTGCGGCATGATTCGCCAGAAAGGCCGCTTCAAGCGGTGTGGCTCCACTGGTGAATGCCGCTGAAAAAACGCTGATAACCGTATCTCCAGCTCCGGTTACATCAAAGACTTTTCTGGCAACTGTGGGCAGATGTGTAAAGGTGCGGCTTTCCCGTTCAAACAGAGCCATCCCCCGCTCGCTGAGTGTAATTAAAAGGAACGGAAGATTTAGGGAATCCACTATTTTCCACCCTAGTTGCCGTACTTCCTGGTCGGAACAGTTTCTGTACGGAATCCCTGCCATCACATGTGCTTCTTTGAGATTTGGTGTCAGCACTGAAACACCCTTATACAGTTCAAAGTGTCGCTCTTTGGGATCGATGGCAACAAAGCGTTGAGCTTTTGCGCATTTTTCTATAATTTTGGATATAAACGGTGGAGATACAACACCTTTTCCATAATCGGAAATGATCACCCCATCAACGCTATCAAATGCTTGCTCGAAATAGTTCCACAGGTGCTCTGTTTCCACGTTGTCAAGGTCATTGATTAACTCACGATCGGCTCTCACTACCTGTTGGTGCCCTGCGACGATACGGGTTTTAATAGTGGTCGGTCGACTCTGGGACTGGAAAATTGCAGCTGAGCTGCAATCGATCTCCTGAAGCAACGTTTTTAGATTGGTCCCGTTGTCATCACAACCGCACACTGAAAGTAGTTGTGTTTGTACACCCAGCTTCTTGAGATTCTGCACGACATTGGCAGCACCACCAAGGCGGCGTGTAACGGATTGTACCTCAACCACCGGTACAGGTGCTTCAGGTGAAATCCTTTTAACATCCCCCCACAGGTACTCATCGAGCATAATGTCACCAATCACAATGATCGAAGAGGAACCGAATCGATCAGCGATCTGCCGCAGTTTCTCGGCTGAGAATGTCTGGTTCTGCATTTAAAGGACCTTTCCGAATATTAGAAAGCTGAAAAAATTGTAATATGGTCTGAATACCGGATAAATCAGACTGGAAAAGACAGGGATACGCAGCCCCCATTCTGCTAGTAATAGGATCATGAAAATCGTGGGGACATATCTGCTCTTCTCTATGTACCCCGGTATCCATTTATTGGGAAGCAGCCCCAAAATGATTTTTGAACCATCAAGGGGGGGGACCGGAAGAAGATTGAAAAACGAGAGCCCGATATTGATCTGCAGGCATAATGAGAGGAATGTGCTGATATGCGGTTGTGTCAGGAGTGCTGGAGAAAAGGTTCCTAGTGCTCTGATAATATAACCAGTGAACAGTGCCAGAATGATGTTGGATAGTGGTCCGGCCGCACTCACAAGCAGGATATCTCTTTTAGGGTTGCTGAAATTATATCCATTTACCGGAACCGGTTTTGCCCAACCAAAGGGGCCAAACAGAAGCATTGCTGTACCAAACAGATCCAGATGCGATATCGGGTTGAATGTCAAACGCCCCGAATCACGGGCTGTGGTATCTCCAAGCAGAAGTGCAACATAGCCATGGGCGTATTCATGTATGGTCAGTGCAATGAAAATTGCCGGTATCTTGAGAATGAATAACGCCGGGTCATTAAAAATGTCCATCGAAATTCCCTGTTATTGAAGCTTCTGGAAAATGCTTTTTTGGAGGCACTAATGCAAGATCAATACCAGATTGCCGGATCAACTCAGACACAGTGACCGGCTCATAACCCTTATGTCGAAGAGTGTCGATAAGAGTGCCTAGAATAAGATGCACCTGTTGTTCTCTTCCGGTGCGATCTGTACCCAAATGCATCAGAATGATTCCTCCATTCAATCCGTAAGGTTTCGTTTCAGCCATGGTCATTATTTTGTGTAGTACTTCCTGAGGTGATCTATACCCAGGGGTATCTTCGTTGGGTATCCAGTCGTTTGTATCCAGGGTTTGCATCCAGGTCTTCCCCTGACGCCACCCTACATGTACATATCCCTGTTCAAAAGCCCATCTGCAGATAGTTTTGTTAAACTCACCAAAGGGTGCACGCCATAATGGTGCAAAACTCTTCCCGGTGAGCCTGAGCAGTAGTGAATCGTTACTGGAGAGCTGATTGGCAATAAATCGTGCATCGACGATGGGAAGCGTTGTCTGGGTCCTGTTCTGTGACCACATTGTCAGATGGGGATGTGTAAGGGTGTGATTTCCCAGTTCGTGGTTCTCGAGGGCAATCTTTTTGACCAATTCCGGGTACTTCCTGATAAACTGCCCGGTTAGGAACATCGTTGCTTTTACACTTCTTGAGGAAAGGGTATCGAGAATATCCTGGGCGGCATTGTTAGTTGAGCCTCCATCGAAAGTGAGGGCAACCAGGTTCTTCTCAGAAGAGCCATTGGTAATCGACAGAGGAAACCCATTTTCAACAAGGTTACCAGATACCACTGATTGAAGGATCTGACCTTTACGTTCTGAAACTTCGATGTTTTTCGGGTAGGAGTGAGGGGAATATGCGGTAGAATCAGAGAATGAAATTAAACGGGATTTGAGTTCCCGGATTTCCGAATTGTTTTTCTTCAGATTGGATAACAGGAGCTGGCGATTTTTCTTTAAAACTGAAATTTCCTTTTTTTGGGCATGGGACTCCCGAAGAGCCCAGGCCCCAAAAACGAGGCTGCAGAGCGCAAGGGAAACTGAAGACCAGAAAATCACAGAGCGGAAGCGTTGAAAATCCTGATTTTCCTGAATTTGTGGTTCACAAAGATTCGGTTGGGGCTGAGCCGGAATTATTTCCGATGGAGCACAGGAGTGAACACAGTAAAACTTTTCTTTGAATAGAAGAGCACATTCGCTGCAGATATAATTTCCACACTTGGTGCATTTCCCCATCGCTTTATTCTGAGGATGGGTTTTGCATCGATGCTGATGACGTTTTCTGGAAGACATGGAGTAAAGTTACTACATTCCAGATTCCAGATTCCAGCATACTTCAGTTGGTAGCAGATAGTTTTCTCCTTTTTTACCCACTGCACAGTTTCAGGAGCACAAGACCGGCAAGCACCAGCACAATTGCGAATGCTTTGCTAAGCATTTTTTTCTCACCAAAAAAGAGTCCACCGCCGATTGCAGAGATTATAATCGAACCACGTCTCAGTGCTCCAACTACAGCCAGCGAGCTCTCCTTTTGGGAGAGCGCACCGAAGTAGACAAGATCGGATATAAGGAGTAGAATCGAAATGCAGGGAATTCCCCACGACCATCTGATTGTGCCTGTTTTAAAAAAACTTCCTGTTTTCAGCAGTGATGGCAATGCAGGAATCAGGAGAATAAGGGGGGTGTAGAGAGAAAACCAGGCTAAAAGCGCAGCAGGAGATATTGTTGTACTCTTGAGAAGATAGCGATCGATTCCACCGCTGCATGAGCCAAGCAGCGTCGCACCCAACATTAGCAGGAGCCATCGGTATTTTAACTCATCGTGCTGTTTGTGAAACCGGGCTAAAAACATGAAGAGGAAATAGCCAGAGAGTATGAGTCCTATGCCGGTCCATTGAAGGGGCGAGGGTTGTTCGTTGAAAAAGAAGACTGCTATTGCTGTTGTAAACAGTGGCCCGCAGCTTCGCACTGCCATACCGATTGAAAGTGGGATTCGCTTTAGAGCTAAAAATTCGCCACTCCAGGAGAAGCTGATCACCAATGCCTTAAACAGCACCCAACCGTGGAGCTCCACCCCCATTGGCTGGAGAACAAAGACCCTCGGGAGCATAAAGAGGGCTGCAATCAATGCAGATAAGAATAAAACCTGAAAAGGAGCGATCTTCCGGAGCGAGAGTTTCCTGGAGATTTCATAACCCCCAAGAGTTAGTGCTGAAAAAAGAGAGAGCGTTATCCAGTTCATTATTTAAAAATACCACTCATTACCTTCTAATCAAAAGTGTGAGATTATCTACTTTGGGTCTAAAGCTGCTTTGCTATGAATTTTCAGAAAAAAAGAGCAAACAACAACTTTTTTTCTGTTTGTTGTATAGGGTGGCGCGTCGATGCAGTTGTGGGCAGGCCAAAATCGTCCGGTGCGCGGCCATGTACTCATGACCTGATCGGAATCGGAATCGATCCCAATACGACAATCATGGTGAGACCGGTCCCTGGTACTTTAACCCTTTGACATGAAGAATACTATATGAGATATTTACATACTGGTGCTGATTCAGCTGCATAACCAACTGTTGCAGCAGAAGAAAGGGGATCTCTTAACATTTCCTATGGATGCAATTGAGCTGAAAAACGTCACCAAAGTCTATCGTAAGGGTTTTAGAGCTATAAAAATTGCAGCGATTCAAAACCTCTCTCTCTCTATTCGGAAGCATCGGGTGACAGGGTTTATTGGTCCAAATGGCGCAGGAAAGACGACCACACTGAAAATGATCATGGGTCTGGTTCGTCCCAGTGCCGGAACTATCTCTCTTTTGGGAACAGATGCATCCAGCTCATCTGCGCGCAAAGGGGTTGCCTATCTTTCTGAACAGCCCTACTTTTATGGGCATCTCACGGTTTCTGAAATGCTGCGATTTGCCGGAAATCTTCTAAATCTCTCTCCCCGGAAACTCTCAGCAGACATCGACAGAGTGCTGTCTCTTGTTGAGCTAAAAGAAAATGGCTCAACGAAGGTGAAGGAGCTTTCCAAAGGGATGCAGCAGCGACTCAATATGGCTCAGGCACTGTTAGGTGATCCGCATACGCTGATTTTAGATGAACCGATGAGTGGTATGGATCCTCCCGGGCGCAGCCTGTTCCGGCGGCTTCTGAAGAATCTCTCAGATAAAGGCACCACCATCTTTTTCAGTACGCATGTACTCGATGATATCGAAGCGGTGTGTGACGATGTAATCGTCCTTTCCAGGGGAAAACTGACCTATGCAGGTCGGATCGCAGGACTTCTGGAGCAGGGATTTCTGGGAATAGAAATGGTGGTTTCATCTCTGGATGAAGCAGCTGTTGCACAGGTACAGAGTTTTGGATGTGAAGTAACCAGAGGAACCGATGGGGACTACATGGTGTTTTTACCGGAAAAGAGAAACAGTGAAACTGTTCAGGGGTATCTTTGTTCCAGAAATGTAGTGTTTAGGTCTATTGTCAAACGTTCAAAGTCGCTGGAAGAGCTCCTTTATACGGCGAAACCAGAGTGATACAGAATCAAATGAGCCGTGAACCAATTGGTTGTGAAGCTCGCAGTTTTATTTCCCTGACAAGGTCACCTGTACTATGAAAGCTGTTTTAATTATAGCTGTAAATACGTTCAAAGAGACAATCCGCAACCGGGTGCTCTATAATGTGCTCCTTGTAGCCTGCTGTGCATTGTTTCTTTCGATGTCTTTTGGAGAACTGTCGGTATTTTCACGTGTACAGGTTATGACTGATTTCGGTCTGGCAACCATGTCGTTAACGGGGCTGCTCCTGGCTGTATTTATAGGCATAGGGATGCTTGGGACTGAGATCTCTTCAAAAACCGTCTATTGCATTTTGACGAAACCGGTCCCCCGGGAAGCATTTATCGCTGGAAAGTTCGTCGGATTACTCCTGACGTTGTTACTGAATCTCCTCCTTATTGCAGGAGTGTTTTTTCTTTCGATACAGTTATCAGGTGCAACGGTGCGGTTTGCTGTGTTTCAGGCTGTTCTGCTCATTGCAGTAGAAATGGGTCTGATCATCGGCGCATCAATATTTTTCTCGTCCTTTACTTCTCCGACACTTGCGGCCATATTTACGATTGGATTTTTCATTGCAGGTCACCTCAATAATATGGTCGGTGTCAGTGCGCATGTACAGAGGAGCGATTTCTGGAGAAGTGTCCTGAGGGGATTGTCTTTTCTATTACCCAATCTTGAGCACTTCAATATCCGGACTCGTATTGTTTACGAACTGGCGATTCCAAAGGGGTACATTGTAAGCGCTCTCACCTACGGGGTTCTCTATACAGCAGTACTGCTTTTACTTTCTATACTTCTGTTTTCCCGGAAAGATTTATGAGGAAAACTTTTATTCTGTTTTCACTTCTTTTGCTTTGTGGTTGTGGTATTCTGGTAGTACAGAATCGTTTGACCACCATGACCGATGCATCGTGGAATCAGGAGAGCATGACGTATCTTCCAAGAAGTGACCGGATCAAACCGGCACTGCTTGGGTTTGAATCGACGCTGTCACACTATCTCTGGATCCGGACTGTACTTTATTTCGGAGAACACTACATGACCGATCGAAGCTTTCCATACCTGATTCGCATGATAGATATAATAACACGTCTGAACCCCTATTTTTATCCGGCATATGAATTTGCAGGCCTGATGATTCCTGAACTTTGTAATGCTCCTGATGCTGCGCGGGTAATTCTGGAGCGAGGGGTCTTCTATTTAGGTGATACGCGGTGGAATATCTCTTTTTACCTTGGATTAATTTACTATAAATATTATCATGATAACGAGACAGCTGCACACTATTTCAAACTGGCCTCGTTTGTAAAAAGTGAGCACAGTGCGAAACTGGCCCGACTTGCTGCGACGTTTTACGCAAAAGCCCAAAAATATCAGGAGGGGATCGGATTTCTGACGTTTATGATACAG